>Ga0208646_1000356_pt1 | contig 30517 bp, 29 predicted proteins | sample AntAceMetag02UK8_FD_184762 | JGI IMG/M metagenome (GOLD analysis project Ga0208646, IMG submission 184762) | Saline lake microbial communities from Ace Lake, Antarctica - Antarctic Ace Lake Metagenome 02UK8 (SPAdes) (version 2) | ecosystem: Environmental > Aquatic > Non-marine Saline and... | reverse complement strand
AAAAGCGATTTACCAGTTTTGAATTGCTCAAGTGCTTTACGCTGCAATTCCTCTAATTCTAATTGTTCCATGTTATGTCTAAATTAATCGTTAAAAATTATTTAGACAGACTTTAATTTACACTCTCTTAATCAGATTCTTGATGAGCAATAAAGAGCTTCTCGTTTCTTCAATCTCATTATTTCTGATATGTATTCGGGCGGTTATATAAAGCCTGCTTACAACAACTATAAATACAAGTAGTGTTGCAAGTCCAATAAGCTGTATCTGAGGAATTTTTTTCAGGGGAATTTTTTGTTATTACTAAAAGTATCAATTCCCCTGAAATAAATGAATTTTATTTGAAATTAAAAAATCGAATTTTAAACGTATAATTCCCGATAATACTGCTCCGCCATTCTATTGCTACCAAATTCCGGCAGTACGTCATCCATACTTTGGAAAACAATTTTATGCCATGTTGCAGGCTTATCGTAATACACTGGCAATATTTTATTTTCTAGCACGTCATATAAGCTTTCATAGTCAGCTTGATCGTGCTTTGCTAAAGACAATGACAAATCAGCAGGAGGCAATACAAAACAGTTCTTTCCGTTCTTCGCAAATTCCGGAATCCATCCATCATCGGTCGACAAATTAACAGATCCATTCATTGCTGCTGTCATACCACTTGTCCCAGAAGCCTCACGCGTGATTCTCGGATTGTTTAGCCATATATCAGACCCTAGTTTTAGTGATTTGGATAATGCTAACTCGTATCCAACGAGCACTGCGACATTGGTTTTATTTCCAGAAAAGTTGATCAATCTATTGAATGTGTCTATAGCTTCAAAATCACGAGGATAAGGTTTTCCTGCCCATATTATTTGAATTGGATATTTAGCATTGTTGAGTATTTTCTCCAATCGATTTAAATCGCTCAACAGTAGGTCAGCACGTTTGTAGCCAGCAAATCGCCTTGCCCAGACAATGGTTAATACCGATGGATCAAATATTTTTCCAGTTTGATCCGCAACAATTTTAAAAACATCGCTTTTTAGTTCCTGTTTTCTTTTGTCAAAAGCTTTCTCATCTTTCTTCTCAACAGCTTTTTTCAGAACTTCATCTTGCCAGTAAGTCTGATTCTGCGCATTTGTAATAGGAATTATTTTACTCACACCTTCAAAATCCTTCCACATTCCTTGAGACACCTTGGCGTGCAGCTTTGATACAGCATTAGAAATTTTGGATAGCCTTAGGGCTGCAACAGTATAATTAAGCATCCCTCCATTTACAGTATACTTAGCTAATTCGGATTGATTCAAATGGCGGCCAAAAAATCCCATTTTATTAAGAAACTCTCCCTCGCGCTCTTCATTTCCTGCTTTTTCAGGAGTATGTGTCGTAAACCTGAAATTCTCGGAAGTCAAACCTTGATCTTTAAGATAGAAAAATGCGGGCAATCCATGACCTTCATTTAAATGATATATATCCGCTCCTCCTAAGGCCTCTACTACTTTTGCTCCTCCAACTCCCAAGACAATACTTTGTGATATCCTGGTTAAATCGTTTGCATCGTAGAGCCTATCTGTAATTGTCTGCGATAAATGATCGTTTTCAGGCACATATGTTGATAAAAAATACATTGGCACTGACCCAAATATCTCTGGTTTCAAATGATAGGCACGCACATGCACATTTGGATTATCTAAAACCGAAATTTGCACCTGAATTCCGGTATCTACGAGAAATGGATAGTTTTTTTCAACAAACCTAGCTTCGAGTGTTCTATCTTCTTTTCTCGCCTGATCGTAATAGCCATATCTCCATAACATACCAATACCGACCATATTTTGCTTCAATTCAAAAGCACTACGCATATGCGACCCAGCCAAAAAACCAAGACCACCAGAATAAGTTTTTAAGGCTTGGTCAATAGCAAATTCCATAGAGAAATAAGCAACTTTTTTTTTGTACTTTTTTGCTGGTTGGTAAGTTTGGTACCAATTATTATAATCCATATTTTACTTTATTCAATAGTAATTATCACGAAAATAAGTGTTCTGAGTAGTCTTTAAGTAGGTTTTACAAACATTTTGAGTAATTCAAAATATCAATCGTTTGCATGCGATAGTTTAGACACTTTCATATTTGACTTTTCTAAAAAAAATCGTCCAAGAATCTTCAATCATTCAATTTCCTTTCTTATTATCAATCGATTTCCTCTATTGAAGGTCAAGTAATTCCAAACCCAATTAGAGAATACTAGCAACTTTCTTCTAATTCCAATAATCGAAAATAAATGAATAAACATCCAGATGAACCAACCGATAAATCCACCCAACTTAATACCGAATGGCGCGTCAACCACTGCCTTGTTCCTGCCTATAGTCGCCATTGTACCTTTATCGGTATATTTAAATGGCTTTAAACTTTCACCTTTAAGTTTTCTTTTGATATTACTTGCCAAATGTGAGGCTTGTTGGATAGCAACGGGCGCTAGCATAGGCAAACCATCAGGGAATTCTTTGGTCTTCATAGCAGCCACATCGCCAATTGCATACACTCCGTCCATTGACCCTACATTGTTAAACTCATCAACTAAAATTCTTCCTTTATAAAGGTTGTCTTTTGCTACTCCATTTAACACATTTCCTTTTACTCCGGCAGCCCAAATCACACAATTTGTTCTGATTTGAGTTCCATCACTTAATATGGCTAACCCATTTTCATAAGAGGATACCTTGGTTTTAGTGATGACATTTACTTCAAATTTATTCTCTAGATACTTTCTAGCTCTTTTACCCGATTTCTCCGACATTGCTGCCAACAATCTATGGTGCCCCTCAATAAGATAAATTTGCATTTGTCTGAAATCAAGTTCTGGATAATCCGCTGGCAACACATGCTTTCTCAACTCACCAATTGCTCCTGCTAACTCTACACCAGTAGGTCCTCCCCCCGCGATAATAATATTCATGTGCTTATCAAGATCGTGTTGATTATTTACCTTTAAAGCTTCTTCAAAGTTGTCGATCAGTTGTGTTCTTAGCGCTATCGCATCACTTATCTCACGCAGTTTATGTGCGTTTTTTTCGAGTTGATCATTTCCATAAAAATTAGTGCTCGACCCTGTCGCAATAACCAATGAATCGTATTGAAGATCTCCAATATTAGTTCTTACCGTTTTAGTAATAGCATCGACATTTTTGACTTTTGCTAGCCTAAAATGAAAATGTTTCCCCTCATTCAAAAACTCTCTTAGTGGACTTGAAATATCTCCTGGACTTAGACCGGCTGTAGCTACTTGATACAATAAAGGAATGAAAGTATGATAGTTGTGCTTATCAATCATGACAATTTGCACGTCACATTTCTTCAATTCTCTCACAACTTCGATCCCAGCAAACCCACCTCCAATAATTACAACACGATGTTTCCCTATTTTTGGTATCCTTTCGGATATGGCATTTTCTACTATATTTTGTTCTTTCAATTCTATCATATTCTCATTCATTCAATACAGGTTAGGTATTTATTGTTCAGTTTAATCATATAAAACATATTTTTGGCACATGATTAATGATAAAAAAGTCATCAAAGCCTGGTACATGTATGATTGGGCAAACTCCGTTTATAATTTAGTAATCAATACTTCCATTTTTCCTATTTACTATACGGCAATCACGAGTAATGAGGCTAACAATGACCTAGTCAATTTTTTTGGATTTGAAATAGTCAACTCCGTATTATACAGCTACGCTTTAAGTATATCATATTTACTTTCTGCATCTATACTTCCATTACTATCAGGGATAGCCGACTTTTCTGGGAAAAAGAAGTTCTTCTTAAAAATTTTCACATTTATCGGTGCTTTTTCCTGCATGGGAATGTTCTTTTTTACCGAACACAATATCGAATGGGGAATTCTCTGTGTTGTATTTGCCAGTTTAGGTTATAGCAGCGGTCTTGTCTTTTATGATGCATTCCTTCCTGAAATAGCCTCAGAAGATCAGACCGACAAAATAAGCGCCAATGGATATGCCTATGGATATGCTGGTAGTGCTTTAATGCTTATTATGAGCTTAGTACTTTTACTATCGCCAACGACTTTTGGTCTTGAAGACGATGGCACGGCTCCAAGAATAGTTTTTCTAATGGTTGGAATATGGTGGATTGGGTTTGCCCAAATACCTTTCAAATATTTGCCCAATAACGTTTTTAATAAAAAACCGACTGGCAACATTTTCTTTAATGGCTATCTAGAATTAAAAAAAGTACTAGTTGCACTTAAAACTCAACCGAATATCAAGAAATACTTAATTGCTTTTTTCTTCTTCAATATGGGTGTTCAAACCATCATGCTTCTAGCCACTCTTTTTGGAACAAAAGAACTCGGTTTAGGTCAAAGTGAATTGATCCCCACAATTCTCATTATACAATTTGTAGCTATTGCAGGAGCACTCCTTTTTGCTAGAGTGTCAGGCAAAAAAGGAAATATATTCTCCTTAAGCGTTATGATTGTTATTTGGGTTGGAATTTGTATTTACGCATATACCGTGACCACTGTTTATGAATTCTACTTGGTGGCCGCTTTGGTTGGCTTAGTTATGGGAGGAATCCAAGCTTTGAGCCGAGCGACTTATTCTAAACTTGTGCCAAAAGATACCGTCGATCATGCTTCATATTTCTCCTTTTTTGACATAACGTATCACCTTAGCGTTGTTTTCGGCACTTTTTCCTATGGCTTTATTGAACAACTGACAGGAAGCATGCGAAATAGTACCTTGGCCTTAGGAGCATTCTTTATTATCGGGTTTATCGTTCTCAGGTTTGTCAAAATGCCCCATGGTCAATCTAGCTAAGCTTAACCTTCCGTCATTTGAACACAGACTAAAATACGAGGATGACGTTACTTATATTTTTGATTCCATCCGGAAAAAATATATCATGCTCACACCAGAAGAGTGGGTCAGGCAAAATTTCATCAACCTATTAATCAATCATTTACATTACCCTAAAGGTCTAATGAATGTTGAAACAGGTCTTTCTTACTTCAAAAATTCAAAGAGATCGGATATAACAATCAATAATAGGGAACAATCGGTCTTTATGCTGATAGAATGTAAATCTCCAGAAATCAAAATAGACAAGAGAACCTTAACTCAAATCAGCCAGTATAATAAAGAAATCTGTGCCAATTATATAAGTGTTACAAATGGATTAAAGCATTTTATATGGGAATATAGTGTCGAAAAGAAGAGCTATTTACAGCTCAATTCATTCCCCGATTTTATAGAAAAATAAAAAACCCATTGGATTAGTCTCCAATGGGTTACAAAAAATTAGATTATCTCGATTAATTCAAGTGTTTTTCCGCCGGAGTAAAAGGAAGACCAAACGCCTCAGCTACGTTTTGATAGACAATTTCCCCGTTTATTATATTCAATCCCATTAATAACTCGCGGTTATCTTTACAGGCTTTCTTCCAACCCTTATTTGCGAGTTGCAGCGCATAAGGCAAAGTCGCATTAGTCAATGCTAATGTTGAGGTGTAAGGCACAGCCCCAGGCATATTAGCGACACAATAATGTAAAATATCATCAATGAAATACGTAGGGTCTTCATGAGTTGTTGGTCGACAAGTCTCTATACAACCACCCTGATCCACTGCCACATCTACCAAAACAGTACCAGGTCTCATTTCCTTAAGCATCTCTCTTGTAATTAAATTTGGCGCTTTAGCCCCAGGAATTAATACCGCACCAATGATCAAATCATGTGTCGCTATTAATTCCTTGATATTATACTCGTTAGACATAAATGTGTTCACGTTGGCCGGCATTACATCGTCCAAATATCTAAGTCGAGGTAAACTTAAGTCGAGGATGGTCACATCTGCTCCCATTCCTGCAGCCATTTTTGCCGCGTTAGTTCCAACTACACCGCCTCCAAGAATCATCACTTTGGCAGGACGTACTCCCGGTACACCGCCTAATAAAATACCTCGTCCACCCATAGGTTTTTCAAGGTATTTCGCTCCTTCTTGAATAGACATACGACCAGCTACTTCTGACATTGGTATAAGTAGTGGTAAAGATCTGTCCGCCTTTTCTACTGTTTCATAAGCAAGACATACAGCACCTTGTTTCAACATTGCTTTTGTGAGGGGCTCATACGAAGCAAAGTGAAAATAAGTGAAGAGTAATTGGTCTTTTTTGATCAGCGCGTACTCCGCTTCAATCGGTTCTTTGACCTTAATAATCATTTCAGCGATCTCATAAGTATCACTAATAGTATCGCAGAGTTTCGCTCCTGCCGCGGTATATTCTTCGTCAATGAAACCGCTACCTAAACCAGCTGTGGATTGGACATAAACCTCATGACCATTTTTAATGAATTCAATTACACCAGCTGGTGTAAGCGCGACGCGATTTTCGTTGTTTTTAATCTCTTTGGGAACGCCTATTATCATGTTTATAAAAAGTTAAATTACCAATAATAAGCAAATATACTTTGATGTGTATTCTAAAATATCACCCTTCAAAAAATCAATAAATAGTAGAGTCAAATTTAACAGAAACAAAATATTATTCTAATATTCAAATAAATTCAATATTTTCTATCAGTTACAATCATTTTAAATCAATCATTCCTTTATTTTATATGGCTCTATACGGAGTGAAATCGCTTGAAATTTATTATATTTACAGTATTAGTGAATCTAAACTTTTCAAATTTGAACGACGCGAAAACTAAAAAGACTTTACAAGTTGATAAACAAGACATCCTTTCTGACTATGCAATAGCCATAGAAAGCCGAGAAAATAGCTTAATCGGCAGAAAAGAAGTTTTTATGGGTAAAGCCAAATTTGGAATCTTTGGAGACGGTAAAGAGTTGGCTCAAATAGCCATGGCCAAATATTTTAAAAATGGAGATTTCAGATCCGGTTATTACCGTGATCAAACCTTTATGATGGCTATAGATTCTTTAACGTCGGAGCAATTTTTTGCTCAATTATATGCGCATACCGACGTAGAGGCTGAACCAGCTTCAGCTGGAAGAATGATGAACGGTCACTTCGGCACTCGGTCATTAAATAATAAGGGAGAATGGAGAACGCTAACTGACATGAAAAATAGCAGCTCAGATATTTCTCCTACTGCAGCCCAAATGCCTAGATTAGTTGGGCTTGCGTATGCTTCGAAATTATTTCGGAACAATCCGAATCTTTCAGAATTAAAGGATTTTTCAAATAATGGTGATGAAGTAGCATTCGGAACTATTGGTAATGCCTCTACATCTGAAGGCCATTTCTTCGAATCAATTAATGCTGCTGGTGTACTGCAAATACCTATGGTTATGTCCATTTGGGACGATGGCTATGGAATTTCGGTTCCACAAAAATATCATACCACTAAAGAAAGTATATCGAAAGCACTCGCCGGTTTTCAAAGAAATGAGGACGGTGAAGGTTTTGAGATTTTTAATGTTCGAGGATGGGATTATCCTGAATTATTAAAAACATATAAAAAAGCTGTTGAACTATCAAGAACTCACCATGTCCCTTGTTTGATACATGTGGAAGAAATGACTCAACCCCAAGGTCATAGTACCTCTGGTTCCCACGAAAGATACAAGCCGAAAGAAAGGCTGGAATGGGAAAAAGCCCACGACTGCATTCTCAAAATGAAAGAATGGATTTTAGAAAGTGACATTGCCGATGAAAATGAACTCTCTATAATTGAAAAGACAGCACGCCAGAAAGCAAAAAAGGCAAGGGAAAAAGCTTGGAAAAATTTTACTGTAGATATTAAGGAAGATTTGAATCAAGCCTTATCCTTGCTCCAAAAGCTAGAATTAGTCTCTCAAGAACAAGAGAAAATTAGGGTTATAAAAAGTGAATTGAAATCAAGTTTAAATCCACTTAAAGCAGATATTTTCCGAGCTGTCCGCAAAGCCATACGCTATGTCGTTAATGAAGAAAGTATCGAGAAAGCCTCATTGCACAATTGGATACAGCAAAAGAGAGAAAAATATCACAACGAGTATAGCTCACATCTAGTGAGCGAATCTCAGGAATCTCCACTCTTAACCAAAGAAGTATTTCCTGAGTTTGATGAAAATTCCACGTTAGTTGATGGCCGAGAGGTGGTTCAAAAAGGTTTTGATGATCTTTTTAGTCGAGACGAACGCGTCTTTGCTTTTGGGGAGGATGTTGGGAAAATTGGTGACGTTAATCAAGGATTTGCCGGGCTTCAAGAAAAATATGGAGAAATTAGAGTTACCGATACTGGAATAAGGGAAACAACCATCATTGGTCAAGGAATAGGTGCTGCACTACGTGGACTTAGACCCATTGCTGAAATCCAATATCTGGATTATCTACTATATGCCATTCAAACATTATCTGATGACTTAGCTTCTCTTCATTACCGAATGAAAGGTGGTCAAAAAGCACCTCTAATTATTAGAACGAGAGGACATAGACTCGAAGGTGTCTGGCATAGTGGATCTCCTATGAGCATGATTCTTGGCTCAGTTCGGGGAATACACGTACTCGTCCCTCGCAATCTTACCCAGGCAGCCGGGTTTTACAACACATTACTTGATGGTGATGACCCTGCGATAGTCATTGAATCTTTGAACGGATATAGGTTAAAGGAAAAAATGCCGTCTAATATTGCTCAAATCAGAATGCCATTAGGTATTTGTGAAATACTAAGAAAAGGATCCGATATCACTCTAGTCACCTATGGTTCGACTTGCAGAATTGTAATGGAAGCAGCTCAGCAACTTGAAGAGTTTGGAATAAACGCGGAAGTTATCGATGTGCGAAGCTTATTGCCTTTCGATAGAACGGGAATGATAAGTACATCAATAGAGAAAACGAATAGGTTAGTGATAATCGATGAAGATGTCCCAGGAGGAGCTTCTGCATATATCTTACAAAATATTCTGGAAAGGGATAATGGTTATTTCAACCTTGATTCAAAACCAATAACGATAACAGCTAAAGAGCACAGACCAGCCTATGGGACGGATGGAGACTACTTTTCAAAGCCAAACGTAGAAGATGTGTTTGAAAGTGTTTATGAGGTTATACGTGAGGTTAGACCAAATACGCTTAACCCATTATTCAGCTGAAAACACTTCATTCAAGCGTTGGTAGATTAGGTTGTCCCTTAAAAATCACCTAGTAATATCTTCCAACACGAAATCAGGGGTTTCAGCAATATTGCTTTTATTAAGACTTCTATCATAGATATAGAATCGTATTTTAATAATATCATTTCGAAATATTTGCTTAAACCCTAATGATATCATCGCATAGCTTATTGTGCCTGATAGTGGCTCTCCGATACTCTCTGGCTCAAAAATCGGTATCCTTGATACGAAATCAACGGAATTACACGTCGAATTCCCAAACTCGGTAGCAAAATTAATAAGTGTGTACTCATTATTCCTTTTTCTAAAAAAATCTATATATATGTTATTGTGAAATGGATTTTCGGATATGTAAAATGTATCCTTTGGACTATTGCGGGCTATAGAAATATATTGGTACTCGTTACAATCGAAAGACGGTCGATTATCGGTTTCACTAAATAGCACCTTAATAGGGGCTCTATTGACTATAAAAGAAGAATCAATAATATATAAAGGAGGTGTAACATTTACGGCACTAAAAGTAACAGCTGAGTCTCGAGAATCAATTATTGGATTATACTTATGAAACGGAGGTGTATTTTCGAAATTTAACAATCCTATGTCACCAAGACCATCCTCAAAATAAAAAGTCAAGACTAGAGAATCACTTTCTCCATCTAAATCTGAGAAATAAATATTTCTAAAATCTATTTCTGGTATCTCAGAGAATTGTGGATCCTCAAAACAACTTGTTCCGAAGAATAGAATTAATCCGATTAGATATATGAATTGCTTGTTCATTCTTTAATTTGTAAAACAAAAATACTATTAAAGTCCCTTACATAATAACTAATGATTGATATAGAAAATTTCAAATCTCGCATCTTTTCTAACAACCACTCATTTAATGATTTGGCGCTAGAAGCTTTTCAATATCAATTCGAGTTCAATGTTACTTACCAGAAATATTGTAAGTATTTAAAAAAAGAACCTAGAAACATTATTGAATGGCAGCAAATACCCTGCCTACCTATAGAATTTTTCAAATCACAAAAAATAACATCAGGTAATTGGTCGGAGGAAAAAACTTTCTTGAGCAGCGGCACAACAGGTCAAGCTAGAAGTAAGCATTTTGTACGGGATGTTAATTTCTATCACTTAGTGAGTCAGTCAATATTTCAAGACTATTTTGGTGACTTATCGAAATTAAACATCTATGCTATTCTTCCTTCCTATCAAGAAATGGGAGATTCGTCATTGTTATCAATGGTAGATTTTTTCATTAAAAAAAGTAAGGAATCAAGTGGCTACTTTTTAGAAAACCAAGAATTACCTCTTTCAAATGGTCAGGAAATCATATTCGGTGTTACCTACGCATTGCTCGATGGGAACATTACCCACCCAAATTTCAACAAATGCATTATCATGGATACCGGTGGTATGAAGGGAAGAAAAAAAGAAATTACGAGAAATGAGGTTATCGAATTGCTAAAACTAAAGTACGAACAAATCGATATCTGGTCCGAGTATGGCATGACGGAAATTACCTCCCAAGCATATGGCAAGAACGGGGTTCTCTGTTTTCCAAAATGGGCTCGAGTAATTATTCGAGATATTAATGATCCTTTTAAGCAACAAGCCCCAAATCAATCTGGTGGAATTAACATAATCGATTTAGCCAATATTGAGACTTGTTGCTTTATTGAAACGAAGGATATTGGTATAATGAGAAAAAATGGACATTTTGAAGTATTAGGCAGGTTTGACAATTCTGACATTCGTGGATGTAGCCTTCTTCTATAATTTCTATTGAAGATATTTAGTAGAAAAATACTTGTAAAGAAGAGGAACAAAGCCTAATTTTGATATGAACCTAGGCTGAATGGAGCCATTTATAAACACATCGTCATGAAATTAAAAGTTTTAATAATAGGATTAATCTTAGCTGGCGCTTCAGCTTGTACACAAAAAACTTGTCCAACTTATGCCGATGTTGACTTTGACAAGGCAGACCAAGTGGAAGCGAAAGTTTAATTAGATCTCCACATATTTTTTAACATCCTCTGCGGATATAGAAGGCTGATTAGACATAATAATCAGTCTTTCAACTATGTTCCTTAATTCTCTAATATTTCCCGACCAATTGTAGCTTTTCAACAGGTCTACAGCCTTATTGTCGATAGTCTTTATTGAATAACCATATTCCTCGCTAATCAATTTTAAAAAATGGGAGATTAGTAGCGGTATGTCCTCAGGTCTGTCTCGAAGTGGAACTACTCTAACAATCATTACACTCAAGCGATGATACAAATCCTCCCTAAATCTTTTTTCGGAAATTTCCTGAGACAGATCTTTATTAGTAGCACTTAGTACACGCACATTTACTTTAATTGATTTCTCCCCTCCTACTCTGGTAATCACATTTTCCTGTAAGGCTCTAAGTACTTTGGCTTGCGCTGACAATGTCATATCTCCAATCTCATCAAGAAAAAGAGTGCCTCCATTTGCCTGTTCAAACTTGCCTATTCGTTGCTTGTGAGCGGAGGTAAATGAACCTTTTTCATGACCAAATAACTCACTTTCAATGAGCTCAGATGGAATCGCCGCACAATTAACTTCGATAAATGCTCCTTTAGACCTAAGACTATTATCATGTAGTGATCTAGCTACTAACTCCTTCCCTGTACCATTTTCCCCTAAAATCAATACACGAGCGTCAGTTGGAGCAATTTTATTAATTGTCTCGTGTAATTCCGTGATCGAAGCAGAATCACCAACGATATTACTTTGCCTTTGTACCTTTTTCTTGAGAACCTTGGTCTGTTGTTTCAAACTACCATGTTCGATAGCATTTCTTACTGCTATCAATAAGCGATTCAGATCAGGTGGCTTCTGTATAAAGTCAAAAGCACCCAACTTGGTAGCTTCCACAGCTGTATCAATATTTCCATGAGCAGATATCATGATGAATTGGGTATCTATACCTTCTTCGGCCACCTTCTCTAAAAGCTCAATTCCATCTAACTTAGGCATTTTGATATCACAAAGTGTAACATCAATTTTCTCTGAGCTTAAAACTTCAAAAGCTTGCTCACCATTGGAAGCTTCTATGGTTTGGTATTTTTCAAACTCAAGAATCTCCTTTAGCGTATCTCTGATGTTTTTTTCGTCATCTACAATGAGGATTTTTGCCATAATATAATTTAAAAAAACAAGTCTATAAGCCGGGTTCTGTATTCGAAAATCGAATGCCCACCATTTATCTAATTCAATTGTCACCAATTGATTTTATCGGTCTACCCATTTTGTCAAAGGAGCGAGCAACTCCATACAAAACCTATTTGACCTTTCAGCTCGTAAGGTTTACACTGCCATATATATCACTATATACGCGGTGAGCTCTTACCTCACCTTTTCACCCTTACTCCAAAAATGAAGCGGTTTATTTTCTGCTGCACTTTCTGTAACTCAAAGAGTTCCTTCCTGTTAGGAAGTACGATGCTCTATGCTGCCCGGACTTTCCTTCCCGCTTTAATAGCGCGACGGTGAGCCGACTTGTGTTTTTTTAAAAGTTATCCTGACCTGTGATTATAAACTCCCACTCATCGGCAGTGTACGTCACTTCAAGTATCATTTCCTTAATAAGACTATCAGTTAGGTTGTCCAAAAAGAAAGAAGCCTCGGTTTTTAGATAACCATCCTCAACAATAAACCTTGTATGAACTAATTCTGTACTTGCCTCTAGGGCCTTTACAAAGTCAATTTGTTGAGCCGCCACTTCGCATACTTTTGAAGTCACTTTTACAACTTCTTTTCCATACTTTTCGCTTTCGACTATGCGGGCTATAACCGTCTGAAATCTCTTGTCTTGAAGCGGTACGATAAAGACGGAATGTCTAGAATCATATTCGGTATACTCACCGTCTATATCGTTCGCAAGTTTTTGACTAAACGCAGTAAAATTCATTTTTTAAAATTTTTCCAAAAGCTACATAATTTTGGGCTATGAAACAGCTTCTTTATATGTATTTATAGCGCGTTCGCGAGCTTTCTTATGTTCCACTATTGGCGCTGGATATCCACTAGTATTAATCTCAGGTATCCACTTCTTTATATATGCCATCTGCTTATCAAACTTATCCTGTTGACTCGTTGGGTTAAAGACTCGAAAATATGGCTGTGCGTCTGTCCCTGTGCCTGCAGCCCATTGCCAACCGCCGTTATTACTAGACAGTTCGAAATCTAATAATTTCTTAGCAAAATAATGCTCCCCCCATCGCCAATCAACCAACAAATGTTTAGTTAGAAAGCTTGCGACAACCATTCTCACTCTGTTGTGCATATAGCCTGTTGCATTAAGTTCTCTCATCCCAGCATCGACTATTGGGTAGCCAGTTTTTCCTGCGCACCACTTATCGAAATGTTCTTGATTATTAATCCAAGGAATTCTATCATACTTTGGCTTAAAAGCATTACCCACAACATTTGGGTAATTTGAAAGCACCATCATGTAAAAGTCGCGCCAGATCAATTCACTTAGCCAAATTTCTGAGAGGTTTCTAGCATGTTTTACTGCGTACCGAATACTTACCGTACCGAAACGCAAATGCACCCCTAGACGAGATGTTCCATTTTTCGCTGGGTAGTCACGATCATCCCCGTAGTTAACTATTATCTCTTCTTTTATTGAGTTTCCAGGAATTTGAATCTTTGACTCTTTAAACCCAAGATCTTCGAGAGATGGCAATAACTCACTATCATACTGAAAAAGATTATTTAAACATTGATCAGTGTTAAATTCTTCAAGCTTGTTTTTTGAGAGCTTGTCAAGCCACTTATTTTTATAAGGCGTAAAAACCTTGTAAGGTTCTTTGTTATCCGTTAGTATTTCTCTTTTTTCAAAAATGACGTGATCTTTAAAATCATGAAAAGCTATACCATTATCATTGAGCTTTCTTGAAATATGTTGATCTCGTTCTTTGGCATATGGTTCATAGTCTCTATTTGTAAAAATAGCATTTACTTCAAATTTCTCCATGAGCGTTTCAAAGGCTTTCTCAGGACTACAATTAAAGACCATCAAACCAGACTTTAGATTTTGGTAGTCTTTATTTATTCTGACTAATTGATTCAGAATAAATTGAACTCGGGCGTCATGCTTATCTTCAAGCTTATCAAGAATATTGGTATCAAAAATAAATATTGGAAGAACTGGCAAACTATCATTGAGTGCATAATATAGACCTGCATTGTCAGAAGTTCTTAAATCTCTTCTATGCCAAAAAATATTGATTTTCTTCATGGTTCTGAAACTCTAAAAAAACAACTATGTTCGAATAATATTAATATCTCGCTTTATTACAACTTGGGTTTCTTTTGGGCTTTCAATAGCAATTCTTTTAGATCATCAAAAGATTTAACAAATTGAAGACTTAGCCCAGTTTCTCTTTGCCATTCATCGATTATTTGTTCGTTCTGACTAAAAGCGCGAATGAGCAATTGGCCGTCCTCGGTTAAAGCATATCTGACCGACCAATCTCCTAGAAACTGATTTGACGTTTCATTAGCATCGGTTTTTCCCCCGCCCGTTACCTTTAGCCTACCCTCCAAAAAAGTATATGATAGTCTTAGCTGAAAAGTATTTAAAGCATTTTGATCCAAAGAGCCAATATCAAAATCCAATTCTAGATTTTCATCGACTTGACTTAAAAAATACGAGAACTGGTTGCTTAAAAACTCACTTACCGAACTTCCAAATGCATCCCCTCCCACTGCAAATGTATTTTGTGGTGAGAATTTTTTTAGAATCAACAGACTAAAAACCTGTCTTTTTAATTCTTGCTCATTTTCATTCAAAGAGCTGATGACCTCTTCATCTCGAATGGTAACATTAGATAAATTTTGATCAAAATCAATATTGAAGCCAATATTAGGTGACAGCATATCGCCTTCAAGCTGTAGTTGGACTAAAAACGGAATTCGGTTATTAGCGTCGGTTTCGACAGTATTTAAAAAATAATCTCCTAGAGACGCGACTTGCCGATAGGTCGCCTCTAAATCTAAATTTCCTGCATACGGATCACCGTACCAAGTAATGGTGCTTCCTGGTAAAATATTAAACTCTTTATTTATGAGGTTAGGAATAGTGAAATTATACGCTCCTTCCTCGATTGTAACTCCTCCAAATAAATCAAATTGACCATCAGTATCAAGCGTCATATTAAGATTTCCATTGGCCCTCCCCCTAATGATATCACCAGTTCTAATATCAAAAATCAACTCTACATATGCATCATTAGTAACGGTTAAATCCATATCAAAAGTAATACCTCCCAAATTGGTATTAACTATTTCATTAATCCGATTATCTGCGCCATTATTTTTCGATAGATCTACAAATGATATATACTCCTTGGTAGATACTACATTATTGGAGCTCAGAGGTATAAAAATTTTCGACCCTTTTTCAGTAGTAGCTTTTGATCTAATACTTAAATTATTGACTGGCCCCACTATTTTGACTGTGCCAGTCCCAAATGCAGTTCCATAAAAACTACTATTTTCGTTTCGTGAAGTATTAAGCAATAAAAGTTTTTTAGCATTGATGTCTATACTTAAAGCAGTTTCTTTAAACCCAGAATGAGTAATATTACCAGTAATGACCCCTTCATTTCCTTCTTTATCCGCTATTGTAAAGTTGTGAAATAGTATATTATCATTATCAAATAATAATTCCCCCTGAAAATCGTAGAAAACATTTAAGAAATCTACTCTTAATTCAGAGTCTTTAAATTCAGTTTTACCTTTAAAAACAGGTTCATTTAATGTCCCACTAATTTCGATGACTCCATTGGCATATCCGTCTATATCAGAAAAAGCTTTATCAAGAAATGGATTCATAAAACCAATGTTTATGCTGTCAAATTCTAGATTTAACGCTAGTGGGTTTTTTAAATCATCAAGGTTATAACTCCCTACTAATTTTATACGGTCGACTGCATCACGATTGATATCGTATTTTAAATCCAAATATGAACTATCTGCAACGTAGTTCGACACCCCTACTATATCTCCAATAAAAACATTGTCTATACTCATGCCTTGGACTTCTGACGACATGGCGAAAGTCAGACTGTCAAATATTGAAGCGTGAAAATTAAATAAGCTTGTAAGCTTACCTACAAATTTACGAGTCGAAAATAAATTCAGTATTTTTAGATCTATTTTATTTAATTCAACGGTAATATCTTTTACCGAATTATACATATACTCTCCATTAATCGCGATATTTTCTTTTCCGTCATACATCTCCACCCGGTCAAATTCTACCCCCCCTTCATTTAAACTAATGGAGTTAAAAGGATTCAATGTCCACTCCTCATCACAAAAAATCAATGATGATTTATCGAATACCATTATAGCACGGTCATTCAAAAAAGATATCGATCCATTTAAGCCGAGAAAAGATAATGTGGTGGGCTGTGTTAATTTTGATTCGAAGATGAGTTTTTGATTATACCATGTAGCCTCTAGGAATAATTTCTCGGTTTTTGGAATGTTATATATATTTTGATTCGAAGACTTTATTACCACATTCGCTAATATATCTTTTGAGTTAGTTCCTTTTGCAATATTAGCGTCAATTATGACGTCCGATAAACGTATATCTTTATAAGCCAATGAATCAATTTGAGTGTAAAAATTAAAATTAAATCCCGAGCGTTTATCAAAATGACTTTCTACAATACCCTTATCCGAAAAATAAAATGGCAGTTGAAAAAACTTCAAGTAAGGCGCTAATTCTTCATATTCAATTGTGAGGTCTGCGCTGTATGGCGGAGAAATAATATTTCCGGACTGAATCGGGGTATGTTTATCATTAACAATCCTATTTTTCATTGAGCTTACAAACATGGAAAAATCTTCAAAAAGATGTTTGTAAGAAAATTTTCCACTCAAAATTAATTTAAGTTCAGGGAGACTTAATTGTACTTGCTTTCCATGCTCATCAAGCATAATATCTAGCTTAATCAGCTCAAGATTCATAGAGTCAACATCAGATTTAAGTAATACATCTGTTAAGATGAGTTTACCGAATAAACTATCCAGAACTAGGCCTTTAGTATCTAATTTAAAATTCGATGTTAACCTTAAAGGGCTCTTAGTGAAATTAGTCGCTTGAAGGTCAAAATTTTCTATGGAAATCTTTGATTGAATCACTTCAAGGTCCTTATTTAAATCTACGAGTATATCTCCTGTTAGTCTCGCCGAACGATCCATCAAATGAATATCACCTTTGAAGAACTTATTCCTAAACCTTCCATTTAGAAATAAATAATCATAACGGTATTCATTAAAATCAACAGCGCTTACCAGTGTTTTTATTTCCAAGTCAGCATTATTCATAGTAAGTCCTGCTCCACTTATTTTCCCATTCAAACTTACTTTGCCAAAATATTCCCTCTTATTAATTAATTGTCCTATGAAGAAATCAGAACAACCAAGACTACCCGAATAGCTAGCTTCACTCAATGTGGTAGGTATTTTCAAATTTAAATCCATTTGAAGTTCTCCAAAATCAGTCTTTATCTTTGCATAGGAGACAAAATTATGTAAAAAACCAACTAATGAACCCGATATATACAACTTAGATATAGCAAAAGGTGTATCGGATATATAATCCTCAAAATCATCCTTGTATAAAGTGCTTTTTTGAAGGTTTAGCTCAATAAATGTTTCTTGTAACTTTGGCAAACCATTAAGCGATAGTGATCCTTCAATACTGGATTTACCCATTGATATATTCAGATCTTTAAGACTAAAATCATCTACTCTTCCCTTAATTTTTGTAGTAATATTTGTTTTAACATTTGGGAATTCATGAGATACAAAGTAATTCAATTCCTCTAAATTCAATTGTGTGTCTTTTAAATCTGCATCAATGTATACAGCAGAGCTAAAGGAATTGAAATCGGACATTTTATCAAATTCTAAATGAAATTGATGTTTGACAACAGACTTGTTCGTATACATTAACAAAGAATCGAAATAAACTCCTTTGGAAAATACCGTCAATTTTGTTGCTAGATTCATTATCTCAAATTTCGATAACGAATCTAAACCTTTAAAATATCTCAGATCAACTATCAATGAGTCATTTATGATTTGAAGGTTGTTGGCATTTAACTCACTCAATTGCCATGTTATATGGCTGTGATCTAATCTTTTGTCACCAAGCCTCTTTTTTTGCCTATTATCATATCTAAAAACACTATTTAAAATTTTTATACTTGCAACTTTCAAGACTCTTGAATCACCAATATTGCCGTCCTTTTTTATACCTTTTTTAATTTCGTATAGAAACTTGACTATATTAATATCAAGACTATCACGATACTTTGTGAAATTGAAATTTGCAGAATCCAAAATAACTTCATCAAGTGTCACTTCAGTTTTTCTTAACAATTGTGAAACACTAAAATCTATTGTCATTGATTTTGCTGCAAATAAAATATTATCACGGTAGTCTGTTATTCTTAATTCTTTTATTGAAATATTGTCAAGCCAGTTGATCTTAACACTCCCAAAGGAAACTTTTGAAGAACTCAATGAGTTAAACTTATCTATAGTAAAATTTGCGATGTAATTTTGAACTTGTGATGTTTGAACCAGCACAAATAATAAGAGTAGTAAAGACATAGCAATCGTACTCAACCAAAAGAATAGTCGCCTAACATACTTGAGTCCCCTATGTATTACTAATTTATTTCCCAACTTGCCCTTAATATATGATTATACTAGGTATTGAATCATCTTGTGATGAATCTGCTGCAGCGATTTGCAAAGATGGAGAAATTATCAATAATAAAATCGCTACCCAAAGCATCCATATAAAATACGGCGGGGTAGTTCCTGAGCTTGCATCTCGAGCCCATCAGAAAAACATAGTCCCAGTGGTAAGCGAAGCTATTACTGAATCAGGCATACAACTTCGTGACATAGACGCAATAGCCTATACACAAGGTCCTGGCCTCCTTGGGGCTCTTTTGGTTGGCAGTTCATTTGCCAAAGGTTTAGCGTTATCGCTAGGTAAGCCACTAGTGCCCGTTAATCATATGCACGGACATATTCTTGCTCATTTTATAGGAGTTGACAAACCTGAATTTCCATTTTTATGTTTAACCGTGAGTGGTGGCCATACTCAAATTGTTCTTGTCAAATCGTTCTTAAACTTAGAGATCATTGGAAGTACCATTGATGATGCCGTAGGTGAAGCTTTTGATAAAACAGCAAAGCTTTTAAACCTAGGTTATCCTGGCGGGCCCCAAATCGATAAACTAGCGCAAAAAGGAAATAAGTTGAGATATAAATTTACGCCTTTCCAAATAGGTAATTATGATTATTCCTTTTCAGGAATAAAGACATCTATTCTTTACTTTCTAAGAGATCAACAAAAGGTTAACCCTAATTTCATTGTAGAAAATATAGAAGATCTTGCAGCAAGTATTCAATATACGCTTGTCGAAATGCTCATGATCAAATTAAAAAAGGCTGCAAAAGACTTAGCTATCAATCGAATTGCCATTGCGGGTGGAGTATCCGCGAACAGTGGCCTTCGTAATAAACTTATTGAAACCTCTATAGAAAAAAACTGGAAAACATATATTCCCGATTTTGAGTATTGCACAGACAATGCAGCAATGATAGCCATAACTGGATATCACTTATTCCGTTCAGGTACAAGTGGTAACCTAAAAGACTCACCAAACCCACGCTTGACATTTTAGAAACATGAAAAATAAAAACACAAGGTTTTCAAACGACATTCAGATTCGAAATAAAAAAGCATCTTATGAATATGAGTTTCTAGAGAAATACGAAACTGGAATTGTTTTAGAAGGAGCAGAGGTTAAATCTATCCGCGAGGGCAAAGTTTCCTTACAAGAAGGGTACTGTTTTATAAAAAACAATCAAGTATATATTAAAGGAATGAGAATTTCCCCTTATCTAAATACTTCATTTAACATCTTAGAGCCTACAAGGGAAAGAAAATTACTCCTTCATTCACGTGAAATATCAAAACTTAAAGAAAAAAGCGAAGAACAAGGACTTACACTAGTGCCTACCAAACTATATATGATCAAACGTGGGCTAGTAAAAGTCGAAATTGCTTTGGCTAAAGGCAAAAAGCTTTATGATAAAAGAGAAAATATTAAAAAGAAAGATCAAGATCGAGAACTCAAAAGGCTAAAGCTCATCTAAACCAGAACATAAAAAAAGGGTTCGCAATGCAAACCCTTTTTAAATTTTTAAACTTTCTTCTATTCTTACTCTCTTGAAGTCTTTATAGAACTGTACAGAACCCGTCTCGCGTTGCTTTTTCTTAGCTCTTCTTGAACATCTGTCACTAAACCCATTTTAACTTCAGTATCAACTTTCATTGACATGGTAATTTGATCACGTTCAACTTCAGAAAGCTTATCTTTTTCTTGATTAACAAACTGAACGACATCCTCAACTGTAACAAAAACATCGTTAGTTTGAATCTTAGGCTCTTCGCCATACAAAGTCGAGTTTGCAGGTTTACCCATGTAGATATAGCTAACTAATGACTTACGTTCAATCTTTGTTAACTGAGTCGCTTTCGGTAATTGCTGCTTTACCATAATATCAGTTTCTCTCATTACAGTTGTTACCATAAAAAAGAATAATAACATAAAAATGATATCAGGCAATGCTGCGGTTGGTATCTCTTCCGAGGTACCGGTACTCTTTTTGAACTTTGGCATATCTCAATATTATTTATCAGGTTCAGCAATGGAGATCGCCCTAGGAATACCTTGACGAGCTCTTTTATACATATCGTTTTGAATATCATCATCACGATCTAATTGCAACCACTGTTCGGCCGTTATTCCAACGCGTTCTGCATATATTTCATTGTATGCAGAATTAACAGCATCTAGCACTTGAATGTACAAGTCATAGCTCGTACCTCGATTCGCCTTAAAAGAAACAATAGCATTTCCGCTTGTTGGATCGTCCGACGACTTTTCACTTTTACCATTCTGATTCACGAATCTTTTCATCTTCGATGGTAAACTGTTGTAAACCCTCATTCCATCTTCTGAAGGACTCCCAAAGTTTAAAACAAACTTTTTTACTTCATCTTTCAGATCAGAAATTTTTCCTCTAAAAGGTTCATCTTCAACAAGTAGTAAATCATTAGAATTCGCTAGAATCTTGAAAATATTCCTTTCTTTTATCTTTATATCAATATCCTCTTGAAGTGGATCTGGCGGAGGCGGTAGTAGCATCATTATCCCTTTGTCGTTTGCTATCGTGGTAGTTACCAAGAAGAAAATTAGCAAAAGGAATGCTATGTCAGCCATGGAGCCCGAACTCACTTCAGGAAGTGGTCTTTTTCCTCCCTTTGGCATTATTTTATCATTTTTGTTACCTCAGTAATCACGATTCCTATGATAGCACCAAAGAATAGCACGTACATAGATATAATTCCTGCTCCTACGAGCTTTGAAGTAGATTCAGTGGCTCCTTTAGCATTGCCATCTGCTAGTAAATAACCTATTAAGAATACTACCACTAGCGTACCAACACCAACTGCTGACTTTATTAACGACTTAGGATCACCAGCGGCTTGCACCAATGGTATTCCTATAGCCGCAATAGCACAGACTAGTATGAGCACGTAACTTCCGAATAATCCTACATCTATTAAGTCCATATTTTAAGCTTTTAATAGTTAATGTATTATTTAGATAAATTTTGCTTTACAAGCATGTCCACAAGAGAAATAGAAGCGTCTTCCATTCCATTCACAAGTGAATCAATTTTTGATATCAAATAGTTGTAAAACAATTGAAGAATTACTGCTACAATTAGACCACCTACAGTTGTCAAAAGAGCCACTTTAATACCACCAGCAACCAACGAAGGAGAAACGTCTCCTGCTTCTGCAATAGCATCAAATGCATCAATCATACCTATAACAGTTCCCATAAATCCAAGCATTGGGGCTAAGGATATAAAAAGTGAAATCCACACCATCCCTCGCTCAAGCTTACCCATTTCAACTGATCCGTAGGCGATAATTGATTTCTCAACCATTTCAACACCTTCTGACATCCTCATCATGCCTTGAACAAAAATTGAAGCAACAGGTCCTCTGGTATTTCTACAAACTTCCTTAGCAGCTTCGATACCGCCTGAAGAAAGTGCACTTTCAACACTGGCTAATAATTTCTTATTATTAGTTGAAGCAAGATTTAAATGGATAATTCTTTCAACAGATATAGCCAATCCTAAAATCAAGCAAAGGAGTACTATACCCATAAAAGAAGGTCCACCTTGTATAAACTGGTCCTTAACTTCTTGGTGAAATGTCAGTTCGGCTGCTTCTTCTTCTTCTACAGGAGGAAGCTCCTCTTCAACTATTTCTTCAACTGGAGCCTCAGCTACAGCACTTGAATCAACAGCTGCCGAGTCAACTTCCATAGAAGTGGAATCACCATCTTGTGCTTTTGCGGTAATTGAAGAGAAGGTAAAAACACCTGCTAACATCAAAAGAGTAAATAACTTTTTCATAATCTGTTTGGTCGTCTTCGGTTAAGTTTTGTTTTTATGATTTCGTAAATATATTAATTAATACTGAACTGCGGAGAGAGAGGGATTCGAACCCTCGATACCCGTTAAGGTATACACGCTTTCCAAGCGTGCGCCTTCAGCCACTCGGCCACCTCTCCTTCATTCGGCCTTGCATTTACACAAGTCGACAAATAAATCAATAAAAATATCCTTATGCAAATTTTGAAGCTATTTGAATTGACTAATCATCCATTTCTCCTACAATTGACGTTCCTAATTTCAATTTTAATTTTTTATTGTCTTTTTCATTTGCCAAAAGGAACATCAACTTGACAATCGCAGATTCTGTGGTGATGTCCCCTCCGCCTACAATGCCAATCTCGTTTAATTGCTTACTCGTCTCGTAACGACCCTGTACTACCTCTCCACCGCTACATTGACTTACATTGAAAATAATAATGCCCCGTTTAACAGCACTTCTCAATTCATCTAGGAACCAATCGTGGTTCATGGTATTTCCAGAGCCATAACTTTCGAGTATTAATCCTTTTAATTGCTGATTTCTTAATATTGAAGATATCGTTATTCTATTAATCCCTGGAAAAATTTTAAGAATGGCCACATTATCGTCAAACCCACCTAATATTTTAAATTTTTCTTTTTTTAATCCTGCATTCAAATGAGCAGAATTGTACTCAATATCAATACCGGATTCTGCCAAAACTGGATAATTCTGAGACTCAAAAGCGGCAAACATACTACTCTTTATTTTCTGAGCCCTATTTCCGCGCAAGAGATATAAATTGAAATAAATGCAAACTTCTCGAACTACGGATTTACCATTTCTCTTTTTCGAAGCAATCTCTAATGCTGTAATTAGATTTTCCCTAGCATCTGAACGAATCATACCAATTGGAATCTGTGCTCCTGTCAAAATCACTGGCTTATCTAGGCCTCTAAGCATAAAACTTAAGGCGGCTGCTGTATAAGCCATAGTGTCAGTACCATGTAGAATAACAAAACCATCATATTGAGCGTAGTTTTCGTAGATGATAAAAGCCATATTCTGCCAGTCTGCAGGACTAATATTTGAACTATCCCGTGGCTCTGGAAAAGATATGACTGTAATTCTAAGATCAAGCGCCTTAAGTTCAGGTATTTCTTCAATAACCTTCCCGAAATTGAAAGGGGCTAGCGAACCATCTCTATCCATCACCATTCCGAAGGTTCCTCCAGTATATACAATTAAAACAGAGTCATTTGGATTAACCTTGGATGAGGTGCGTATATTGACAATTTTATAATTCATTAGGTCAATTTGAATAGTATTTTAGTATTTTCAGTGGTAATAGCTGCGATTTTTGAAATATTCACATCTCTAAAGTCTGCCACTTTTTTAGCAATATCATAAATTCTTACAGGTTCATTGCGCTTTCCCCGAAATGGAACTGGAGACAAATATGGACTGTCCGTTTCAAGCACCAATTTATCGTCAGCAACAGTACGTACAACTTGTTCCAACCCTCCATTTTTAAAAGTAGCAACTCCACCAATCCCCACATAAAAGCCAAGATCCTCTATTTGCTTCAGTTGCTCCAAATTTCCAGTAAAGCAATGAAACACTCCTTTCAGTTTTTTTTCCGCAAAAGGTTTGACTAACTCAATAGTTTCATCAATTGATTCTCGACAATGAATCACTATTGGTAAGTCGTATTTTAAGGCCAATTCACATTGAATTTTAAATGCCTCTTTTTGATATTCAAAAAGAGATTTATCCCAAAACAAATCGGTTCCCATCTCCCCTAATGCAATAAATTTTCTTTTGGACAACCAATCTTCTACTTCATACAATTGCTTCTCAAAATGTTTTGTAACAGAGCATGGATGCAAACCCATCATTGCGTAGCAATTATCTGGGAAACTTGCCTCTAACTCCAGCATATTATCAATACTCTCATGGTCGATATTAGGCATACATATTTTTGTAACACCCACTCCTATCGCTCTTTCGATAACATCTTCAATGTCTTCATTAAACTCTTTAGTAAATATGTGAGCGTGAGAATCTATAAAATTCATTTCGGCAATTTATTAAAATGATATCCTTGATTTGTGAAATGTTCTAAAATGGCTTCCAATAATTCCTGTGTGTTTCTGATTGTAGCAGCTTTGTCGTGTAAAAGTATTATGTCTCCTGGAGTAGCCCTAGTCATACTATAAATAGCCTGTCCTACATTTAAATTTCGTTCGTAATCATAGGATGTCCGGCTCCAAAAATATATCTTAAAATCGCTTAAGGATGCTAACTGCGAATGTTTAACCCTGCCATAAGGTGGTCGAAATAGCTTTTCATCAACCTTAAGTTTATTTAATTCTTTTTGACACTTGGAAACACTCTCCATATATTTCTCCTTCGAAGTGCCCCAGCCAGAAATGTGATCAAACGTATGATTCCCTAAAGAATGACCTTCAGAAACAATTTCAGTTGCCAAAGAGCGGTAATTGTGAAGATTTTTACCAAGACAAAACCAAGTCGCTTTAGCTTGGTATCTATTCAGAATATTTAAAATTTTTAATGTTGAACTTGGATCTGGACCGTCATCAAATGTTAAAAATAATTCTTTTTTCAACGTGTTTATTTTCCATATGACATTTGGATAAGCTAGCCGAACGAGCGCTGGAACTTTATAAAAGCGAATCATTAATTATGATCGAACTAGACAAGACAAAATTGTGATATCATCATTATATGCAACATCTTTTCTAAACTCATCAAGCGATTTTAAAAGATTGAAATGTAGGTTATCCAAATTCTCATACACTTCACCGATCAAGATTTCCTTGATCCTGTCTTCACCAAATTGTTCTTCTTCACTATTAAACGCTTCAGAAAGTCCATCTGTGTAACCAAAAAACAAGAAATCTGCAACTTCTTTTATAACCGTTTTATTAAGAAAAGGAAGTGGGTCAAACATTCCTAAAATAGTTGTCCCATTATTAAGTTCTGTTATCTGCTTATTTTCTACGAGATAAAGAGGGTTATGACCACAACTGATATATTCAAACTCACAGATTTTATAATCATAGATAGCCACGAAAAATGTTATGAAATTCTCCATGTTTCCGCTCATGGTTATAATATGATTTAACTCAGAGACAATCTCCTCTAAATCCTGTGTTTTTCTAATTAAAGTTCTTAATGACGCTTGAAAGTTAGACATCAGCAGTGCCGCAGGAACTCCTTTGCCAGATACGTCTGCTATACATATCAAAAACTTATCTTGATCAATAGAGATATAGTCATAATAATCTCCACCAACATCTTGATGAGGTAAGTAAACAGCTTCAATTTTCAATCTATTGGATTTTGGAAGCGTTTTCGGGAAAAGAAAGTTCTGGACTTTTTTAGCAATTTCCATTTCCTTTTTATGAGCTTCTTGAAGCAATTGTCTTCTTGCCATTTTTTTATTCTCAATGGCAACTATAATAATATTAGTTAAAGCCTTCAAAAAAGTCGTATTGGCATTTTCCATATTTGGGAGACCCCCAATGAATAACACTGCAAGTAGATCGTTCTTATGAGAGACCGGAAGGGCATGATCAAAAATCTTATATTGACCATGAGTATCGTTTAACTCGGTAGTATCATGGATATTTAAAAAAGAACTATTCAGCCCGACGGCACTCCAATTAGTTTCTGTGCCAAAATGCACTTTACACATCCAATCCTCATCCTTCACAAAAAGAGCCAATTTCTTGACTTTCAGATCCGCCAGTAAGGTGAAACGATAAATTTTATATAAATCCTCTTCTGAAAAGTTATTGTTTATTGCTTGGGTAATTTCGAGCAATGCATTCAATTCAAGATCTCGTATATCTAACCCTTTTTGCATTTAGGAATTGTGCGCGAGTAATCCGCTTTTAGTTGCCAAAAAATAATAGTTCTCGTAATTATCATTACTGATTTGCGTCTCAGTTGCTTCAGTATCCACATCCGTTAAAATCTTAATCCAGCCTTTCTTATGAAGACTTTTTAAGTTTTCATGCAATGCAGCGGTAGGCAAGTTCAATTCTTCACAGAGATCCTTATATTTCATAACAAAATAGCTCTCCTCTAATATATCAAATTCCTCATCTGTCATAATTTCGACCTTTCCAACTGTACCTCCCAAAAGTAGAAGCAATAGCCAAGAATATAATGAAAAATGGATAAATAATCTGAAGGCAAAGGACTGCCAGTGTGAACTTCTTTAGCCCAAAATATGAACTAACCCTCTCAACCAAGAGCCATTCCACGAGGAACTTCGATAAAATAAAAGCAAAGGCCAGTTGAAAGCTAATATTACCCCGAATAGCTAGAAATGCAATGATAGGAACGGATGAAAAAGCCACAAAAAAAAGGAAAGAACTCAAAATCATCTTAAATGATTTGAAATTTTTCCATTTACTACTCCACCTTATTCTTTGGTTAATAAGTTTCCGAAATGACGCCTCCGCTCCTGTCGAAACCATGGCTTCTCTACTTTTTAAATAGGCTAGTTTATTAGGAAATTTTTCAACCATTTTATGCAAGAGAAATTGATCATCCCCACTTGGTATGTGCTCATTACCTGCGTAACCTTCCAATTGTTTAAACGTGGCTTTTTTATATCCCATATTGGCACCATTGCAATATATCGGATTTCCTGCTTCTAGCAGTACGGCTCCCGCACTCGTTAATCCTGCAAATTCAACAGCTTGAATTTTCTCAAAAAAATTACTCGATTTCATTCTTACTGGACCAGCGATAAATTCCACATCGAGAGAAAAAAGCCGAGCGTACTCTTTTAGGATTACTTCTTGAAAAGTACAATCTGCATCAATTGTGACTATGTAATTATAACTTGCTTGGTCTACACCTTCAGATAAAGCAGCTTTTTTACCCTGTCCATTTGACTTTATAAAACTAAAATTAATTAGATCATTACCCAGAAAAAAGTCTTTGATTATTTGCTCGGTTTTATCAATCGAGTTATCATCAATGAATATTACTTGCCAGTTTCCATCAAACTCAATTGCAGCGATCGACGCTAACAGTGGTCGTATTCTCCACTCTTCATTTCTCACGGCTATTAATAGACTTATATCGATTGCTTTTTCACTCGCTGACCTTTTATTATTAAGAAAAGGCATTTTCTTCCAATATAAGTTTAGAAAAACAAAAAATACTACGTGAAAAACTATTGCGAGTTCAATAATCATGTAAACAAAGAATATCGTGACCTAATAAGAATCAGCACACCAATAAGAGAAGGTAACACTGAATTAATCAACCAGATCAGGAAACATGGTATGATGATTATTGAGGTTTGAGGGAGCATATTTTCAAAAAAAACTATTCCACTTACCTCTCTTACACCTGCTTTACCTAAAATTCCTGGGGTGAAAGTTTTAAAGAAAAAAATCCATCCCACGCCAAAGAATATTTGCAAAGCAGAAAGATCAATATATAAATCAATAAGTAAATAGAGTTGACATGTGAAAACAAAATACCTGAGTACAGTAATATTGATAAGGAAATTAAATCTTTCCAAACTTTTCAAAAAATTGAATGAAGAAATTATGATACCAGAAAAGACTGTAAAAAGAACCGCAGACCAAAGCTCATCAAGTATTTGGAAAAAATATAGAATTGACACGGTCCCTAATGAAATAGTAATAATCAAGCTCATAAAACGAATCATTAACGCCGATTTAGCAACGCTATAACGATCTTTAACCCTCGCTAATCTAACCAGGAAATCCCCTGTCGCATACGGCATGATCCAATTCATCGCTTGACCACCCAACACTATTTTCACTGCATCTTTCAGCGTTAACTTTTCCGAAGGCACAGCCAATCTCCATTTTTGAGCCTCTAGCAACCAATTAACAATAGAAAGCAACAATACTAAAGGTATGGTTGTCGCTACTCCATTCGCTGCAAACTCATTTAGCGCTATCGGGCTTTCTAATACTTTTAAGGCGATTAAAACAAAGATTAGCGTCGTTCCAATAATTTTGAAACCAGTCCAGATATGCTTTTTAAAATAGTCTGTGGTATGAGTAACTTGCATCGATGCTTAAGAAATCTGCTGCCAAAGAAAAAATAATTTTAGGAATTGATCCTGGAACGAGTGTTATGGGATATGGATTGATCAATATAAAGGGTAGTTCGCTCAATCTATTGCAATATGGAGTGATTCATCTTAGTAAATATCCCAATCATGAAATTAAACTTAAGAAAATATACGAGCGAGTCTTGAGCTTAATTGTTGATTATCATCCTGATGAAGTGGCCTTAGAGGCTCCATTTTATGGTAAAAATATCCAATCAATGCTCAAACTAGGCAGAGCTCAAGGAGTGGCGATGGCGGCAGCCCTTTCAAGGGAAATTCCTATCACCGAGTATGCTCCAAAAAAAGTAAAACAATCCGTTACAGGAAGCGGAAGTTCATCAAAGGAGCAAGTCGCTGCTATGCTTATGACATTGTTGAAAATAAAAGAGGCCCCCAAGTTATTGGACGCCACTGATGCCTTGGCTGTTGCCCTTTGTCACCACTTTCAGGGAGGCAGAGAAGCTTCTTCTGCAAAAAGTTGGAAAGCTTTCTTAAGCGAAAATCCAAATAGGGCAAAGTAATAAATTTAAAATTTGCTCTTAATTTTTAAAACGGTTTGCGTAAACTCCTCACTTGAAAATTGAAGTTTAGGGTTTTGAAAATTCATATCAAAAACACCATCGATTGGTATAAGATGAATGTGTGCATGAGGTACCTCTAAACCAATAACCGTTACGCCTATTCTCTCACAAGGAATGGCCTTCCCTATAGCATTAGCTACTTTTTTAGCGAAAATGTGAAGAGATGTTAACTGATCATCTTCCAGATCATAAATGTAATCGACTTCTACTTTTGGAACTACTAATGTATGCCCTTCTTTGAGCGGATTTATATCCAAGAAGGCAATGTGATCATCATTCTCTGCTACAATGTAAGCTGGAATTTCTCGATCAATTATTTTAGAAAAAACAGTAGCCATTAATCAAAACTAATATTCAGAATTTCGAATTCCATGGTACCAGCAGGCACCTTTATCTCCGCCGTTTCACCTATTTTTTTACCTAGCAATCCACTCCCTATTGGGGACTTGATCGATAATTTATTCAATTTTAAGTCAGCTTCTTCTTCCGCTACTATTTGGTATTTCATTTGTGCTCCGTTCTTACTATTCTTAATCTCCACAACAGATAAAATACCTACTTTTGAATGATCAAGGGTCGATTCATCGATCACTCTCGCATTTCCAACAACGTTTCTTAATTTAGATATTCTCAGTTCTAATAAGCCCTGTGCATCTTTCGCTGCATCATATTCAGCATTTTCACTCAAATCACCTTTGTCTCTTGCTTCAGCGATTTGTTTTGCCATATTAGACCGACCTTTTGTTTTGAGGTGGTTGAGTTCTGCTTTAAGTTTTTCTAACCCGTCTTTAGTGTAATAACTTAGTTCCATGTTTCCTTATTCTAGTGCCCCCTATAACAAAAAAGAACGGCCCCAGTCAGGACCGTTTCTAGATATTTCTTTTACTCTTTGGCTGCAAATATAATTTGTCTGCTTTTGAATAGCAATCATTCTGTGTTACTGTCGTCCGAGAAATTTTGACTGCTAAAATGATCTATTAGAAAAGTACAAATTTAAGATGGGAGGCTTGTAGCCATCCCATCTTGTGGTAATGTTGTGTTCGACCAAGAACAAAACCTACCAT
>Ga0208646_1000343_pt1 | contig 30856 bp, 33 predicted proteins | sample AntAceMetag02UK8_FD_184762 | JGI IMG/M metagenome (GOLD analysis project Ga0208646, IMG submission 184762) | Saline lake microbial communities from Ace Lake, Antarctica - Antarctic Ace Lake Metagenome 02UK8 (SPAdes) (version 2) | ecosystem: Environmental > Aquatic > Non-marine Saline and... | reverse complement strand
TAAATATGAAGGTAGAGCAGCAATATGAAGAATTGGGCAGTAACAACTTCGCTGATCGTATTTTGCAGTTTCACCTCTACCGTATACGGCCAAGAGATAGAAATACGTGCAAAAGGCCAATGGATCATTCACACTTTCGATGAGATGACCATGAGCTTGGACTACTGCTATGCAGGAGAGGAATATTCATCTCATTTGATTAGCAACATTCCTCAGATTTCATCGGTATTAGACATTGGTGCGGATGGGGACTTGGATGTCATTCTTCCAATTCTTCGTGGTTACCGAAGTGGACTTGATCCAAGAATGCCTTTCTTCGTCTTTGAAAATACTGGTGATGAATTAGTTTTCAATGAGGCGTTGCGGGAGAACCTCCTACCAATGCCAGGGGCTGGTTTCAAATATGTATTGGAACTCGCCAATGGAACAAATGCTTTACTAGCCGCAATGGGTTCTACCCAGTCTCACTGCGGAGACACCTCGGTTCCTTGGTATCATGGCTTTCTCTCAATCACCGACATTGCTAACATGGAGGACGTCACCGAAGATACTATACCACGGCTCCCAATGAGTGCGGTAAATGGCAGGTTCAATACAGTTGATCTTCATGCACTAGCGATAGGTGATCTGAACCATGATGGGTTAGATGACATTTTAGTAGGCGACAGAGTCGTTTATGAATATGATGACAACTACCAGCCTTATGCATTAATTCAGCAATCTGACAGCTCACTTGAAATTCATAGCTACGATCTTCTAAGAGATTTTGGGGACGTTTGGCTTGACCCCGATATTTCTGACGGGCGTGGTAACTATCTAACTGCGTTTCATCTTGCAGACTTTGATCAAGACGGAATGGACGACTTAGTCGTTGGCTGGTCTAACGGCGATGCGTTCTCCAGAGTGTTTTGGGGCAATGAGAGTGCTGAGGTTACGTTAGACATTGCAACACGGCTATCACCATCAGTCTACGGAACCGACAATCAGATGCACATCAACCAGTGGTCATTCGATTACGATGGTGATGAAGATTTGGATCTACTTGTTCAGTATTTGCCCCGCGATCCCTATTATGGTGGACAATATTTGCATCTATATGAGTTACGTGGGCGAGAGTTCGTAGACGTGACAGATAAAGTTCTGTTGGACGGCATGGTCTTCCCAGATAAGTTTGCAGAAGAGTTTGATTGGGGTGAGCATTGGTATGTGTTAGATATTAATAATGATGGATATGAAGACATTGTTGGGCAGGGAACTGACTACTCCAAGCCGAATATCTATATTTTCATAAATGACGGCACTCAGTTCGAGTTTCATGAGATCGAATTTGATGAAGGTATTCCCGTGGCATGGGGTGATTTTGATCAAAATGGTCAGATTGAGTTTATATCCTACCTGCTCAACACTGTGAGCAATGATCCTTGGCGGTCAGAAATGCAGATCATCCATTATGAGATATCAGGTCTATAAGCTTTCAAACTTGACAGCAACCCAACCATAACAGGCTTCAATGTCGGTATCAATGCAGGAACATCAGCAGGTCAGACTGTGGTAGCATTAAAAAGTGGATGCAAGGTTTGTATCTACTTGCTATGTTTCTATTGCAAATGATTAGTAACGCATAGAGATTAGTAACCATGCATTTTGAAGTGGCGACTTACAAAGACTTAATGAAAGAATGTAGTAACAATGACTTGCAGTATTGGTATTATTGAGTGGGAATGAATATGAGATTTATATTTTTGAAACGATTAATACCCAGTCTTAAAAGAAGGCTAAGAGTTTTTTTTGGAAAACGTTTTTTTTGGGCAAGGATTCAAAATAATTTTTTTTATTTAGACATACAAGATAAACTCCATAGAAGTTTCTATTATGCTAAAAAATATGAGGAAGAAAATTTTAATTATATTAAAAATCATGTTTTTTTTAAAAACAAATTTACTTTTATAGATGTTGGAGCAAATATTGGAATTTATTCTATTTTTATTTCTAAAATATATAAAAATTGTACTGACATATATTCTTTTGAACCAATTCCAGAAACTTTAAATTTATTAAAAAAAAATATTACTAAAAATAATTTAAATAATATTAAAGTTTTTGATATAGCTTTGTCTGATCAAGAAAAATTTGTTTTCATGTCTACAAAATTTAAAAATGGAATTAATCAGTCTGCTGTATACGCTATAAAAGATAACGGTGATATTAAGATTAAATCCAATAAATTGGATAACCTTTTAGAGTTTAAAAATAAAAACATATATATTAAATGTGATACTGAAGGTCATGATATTAATGTTCTAAAAGGTATGAATAAAATTTTATCAAATAATTATTGCTTTTTACAAGTTGAGAATAATGAAAATAATAAAACTATAGGCAATTATTTAAAAGAATTAGATTTTATACTTATACAAAAAAATGATAGGGATTATTTTTTTACTAATATGAAAAATATATAGATGAATAATTTAATTAAAAAATTAGAAGAACAAGTTACTTTTCTTCAACATGAATTATCGCAGATGAGTGATGAACTCTACTCTCAACAAAAAGAAATAAGTAATCAAAAAAGTGAAATAAAAAAACTTAAATCCAAGATAGATAACATTGAAAACAATATAGGGACATTAAATACAGATGAAGACCCGCCTCCACCACATTATTAAATTAATATATTTAAATACCCATAAACTCTGCTATTAATAATTAAAGAAAAATGAGATTTAAAAACGTAACTGTAGATAAAACTTCAAATGTTTATTTTGAAGGTAATGTTAGTAGTAGAAACATTGCCTTTGATGATGGTACGATTAAAACTTTAGGGATAATGCTTATTGGTGAATATGAATTCAATACATCTAAAAAAGAAATTATGGATATTACAACTGGTGAACTTGAGGTTTTATTAAGTGGTGAGAGTGAGTGGAAAAATTATAAAGATGGAATGTCTTTTGATGTTCCGGAAAATAGTTCTTTTAAAGTAAAAGTTCATCAAATTACAAATTACTGCTGCTCTTATATTGATTAATCATGTCTAAAGATTTTGATCGTATCAAAAGATTACCCCCTTATGTTTTTTCAGAAGTAAACCGTATTAAAGCTGAATTAAGATCAAAAGGTGAGGATATTATTGATTTTGGTATGGGTAATCCAGATATGCCAACCCCTTCACATATTGTTGAAAAATTAAAAGAGACTGTAGTTAAGCCTGGAACTGGAAGGTATTCAGTTAGTAGAGGAATTCCAGGTTTAAGAAAAGCTCAATCAAAATATTATAAGCGAAGATTTAATGTCGACTTAGATCCTGAGAAAGAAGTGATAGTAACTTTAGGATCAAAAGAAGGTCTAGCTAATTTAGCACAAGCAATGACATCTCCTGGTGATATTATTTTATCTCCTAATCCTTCTTATCCGATACACCCTTATGGATTTATCATTGCTGGAGCATCCCTTAGACATTTACCTACTATGGATAATGGTATTTTTAAACCAGAATTATTTTTAGAAAGACTAGATCGTTCTATCAGACATTCTTCTCCAAAGCCTGTTGCTCTGATTGTCTCTTTTCCTTCTAACCCAACAGCTCAAATTGTAGGTTTAGATTTTTATGAAGAGGTTGTTAAAATTGCACGTAAACATAAAACTTATATTCTCTCCGACTTAGCTTATGCTGAAATTTATTTTGATGGTAAACCCCCGCCATCTATCCTTCAGGTCAAGAATGCAAAAAATATAGCTGTTGAATTTACTTCTATGTCTAAAACTTATGCCATGGCAGGATGGAGAATTGGTTTTGCTGTTGGAAATCAAAAATTAATTAGTGCTTTAACAAAAATAAAATCTTATCTTGATTATGGAGCTTTTACTCCTGTTCAGGTAGCTGCCGCTGCAGCACTTAATGGTCCTCAAAAATGTGTTTCAGAAATTAGAAGTATTTATCAAAGTCGAAGAGATGTTTTGATTGAATCTATGGAAAGAGCTGGATGGGATATTCCATCACCTGAGGCGAGTATGTTTGCTTGGGCGCCTATACCTAAAAAATATGAAAAAAAAGGCTCACTGAAATTTGCGAAAGACTTGATGACTAAAGCTCATGTGGCTGTAGCTCCAGGTATAGCTTTTGGTGAATATGGAGAGGGTTTTGTTCGGATTGGACTGGTTGAAAATGAACAAAGGATCAGACAAGCCGCTAAAAATATAAAGAAAATGCTTCTGTAATTAAATTAAGTATTGCTTATATTTTTGATGGTAATATAAAAAACAACCCAAAATGATTAAAACTAAAAAAATAGGTTCTGTACTTAAGCATGTAAACAGCATAGCAAATTACGACATTGCTGACGATGTTGTTTCTAAAATTGGCTCTATTGTTGCAGTTAAAGTCATTTCTGTTAATCAAAATTATAATAAATTAGAACTTTCTTCAGGGAGAAATGTGGAATTATCAGAGGGTGATATTGTTATCGGTGTTCTTGGTAACAGGTTGGCATCTACAGGTATGTGCGGGTATGTGCCTGAAGAGTTAAATAAGTTTGATAAAATTAACCTTCTTAACCTTGGTGGCGTTATTGGCTTAAGTAAAGATCATAATGTTTTATTAGGTTCGGCAACTGAATGTGAACTCTTAGGTTCTGTATCAGATACTTCTGGTAAGTTATTGAATTTAAAAGATTTTATTACGATAGATAAAGATACTTCAGATATTAATAAGCCATTAGTTGCCGTTCTTGGTACGGGCATTGATTCAGGAAAAACTACCGTTACTTCTTTTTTGATTAAATCCTTATCTAATTATATTGAAAAAATAAGTGCTTGTAAACTTGCTGGCACAGCTTCTCAAAAAGACTTATATTCTTATGAGGACAGTGGAGCTAATAGTGTATTTGATTTTGTAGACTACGGATTGCCTAGTACATGTCTTATAAATCAAGAACAAGTCATTGAATCTTCTGTATCTATTGTCAATAAGGCTTCTAAAGACAATGATATTGTTTTTATTGAACTGGGCGATGGTTATCATGGTCAGTATGGGACTAAAGAAATCATTGAAAATAAACAAATTTCTAAAAACATTAAGATTATTGTAATTTGTGCTTATGATGTTTCTGGAGCGGTTAATATATTAGAAAATCTTAATGATTTTGGCTTTAAGGACTCCTTGATTATCATTAGTGGTCCAGTAACAAATAATGTAACAGCCTTTCGTGAATCTTTATCTAAATTTGGACAAGTTAAGTCAGAATATCTAAATATTTATAATAATGCCAATCATGCTAATATTTTTGCTAAAATAATTAATAAGGTTAAATCTGATGATTAATGTTGGAATAATAGGGGCAAATGGCTATTTAGGCTTAGAGCTAATTAGAATATTAAAAGCTCACCCTCATATTAAAATTAAATCTATTTTTAAAAGAGATGTTTTAATTGAAAATGAATTTAAGCATTTAATGAATACTTCTCTAAATGAAACTCTTTCATCAGATATTTCGGATTTTCAAAATTTAGACTGTGTATTTTTATCATTACCTCATGGTCAATCTTATGACTATGTTAAGCAGCTTATAGGAAAAGTTAAAATAATTGATTTAAGTTCTGACTCAAGAATATCAAATAAGTCATTGTATTCACAATATTATAATCATGTTATGGATGAAAATATTCAAAAAAAATTCACATATGGTTTTATAGAAAAAAATTCTGAAGACATTAAGAATGCACATAATATTGCAAATCCAGGTTGTTTTGCTTTATGCACCCAATTAGCTTTATTGCCTTTTAGTGAGGTTATTACATCTGCTTCTGTAACTGCGATTACCGGTTCTAGCGGAGGCGGTAAAGAACCCACTATTAAAAACCATCATTCAATTAGATCTAAAGATATGTTTTCTTACGGCATCAATACACATAGGCACTTAGCAGAAATCATCCAATCTTATCCAAATTTAAAAGATTCTTTAAGCTTTGTTCCTACATCAGGACCTTTTGTTAGAGGTATTTTCCTTACAGCGCATTTAGCATTAGATTCCAAATACTCATTAGAAGATTTGACATCTAAGTTTCATTCAAAATTTTCCAAAGATGGTTTTATTAGACTTCAAGATCAGGTAAATTTAACAAATGTTGTTGGGTCTAATTACTGTGATATTTCAATCACACAAGGTGCTGATAATAAGGTTATTATTCAAGCCAGTTTAGATAACTTAATGAAGGGGGCTTCTGGAAATGCAATTGAATGCTTTAACTTAATGCACAATTTACCAATTAATGAGGGGGTAGGGGTTTTAATACCCTTCTATTTATAAAAAATGATTAAACAAGAAAATTACTATCAGTCCATACTTCAAAACTCTACTTTGATTATCAAAGTAAGTGGTAAAATTTGTGATAATCAAGAAAATATTTCTAATGTTGTGGAAAATATTCAAAAATTAATTTCAACTATAACTAAGCTGAAAGTTGTATTAGTTTTTGGGTTTGGAAGACAATTAGATAATTATATTAAGGAAGTTCATAATACTGAATCTACAAAAATTAATGGAAGAAGAGTTACTACTTCTATTGAAATAGAGGCTGCTAAAAAAATTTCAGGTCAAATATTAATTGATATTTTTTCTCTTTGTTCAAAATATAATATTAGAAGTTTTCCTATTCCTATTGCTAAAAAAGATTTTATTATTGCAAAAAAAAGAGAAATTAAAAATAATATTGATTTCGGACTAGTGGGAGATGTATCTATGATAGACGCACTTGAAATTCAAAAACTTTTCAAAGATCATGATTTGGTTGTGATGCCTAGTTTAGTTTTGGATAAAAATAATGGCGATGTTCTGAATGTTAATGCGGACACCATAGCTAAAGAATTAGCTGTTAATTTAAAAGCTTCCAAATTAGTTTTTATCTCTGATGTCCCTTATATTCAAAACCATGATGGTTCTAGAATTTCTATAATAAATGATCAAATTGCTTCCGATCTTATCAGTAAAGAAATTATTAAAGAGGGAATGGTGGTTAAAGTTGAAAACTCTTTAGATGCAGTGAATAGAGGTGTTGATAAAATACATATTATTAGTGGTCAAATTAAGGATGCCCTTTTAACTGAATTAGAAACTGAAGATGGAATAGGTACTGTTTTTCAATCTAAGAATTTAGACTATTAGATAATATTTTAATTCCAGAGAGAATTTCACTTTTTGTAATCGTCAGTGGCGGTGTGATCCGAATAGTATTAAATTGAACAAGTGTTGTAATTAAACCTTTATCAATTAATTTTTTAAACAAAAGGTTTGCAAATTTTGCATCATAAAATTCAATTCCACAAATAAGGCCCATTATTCTAATTTCCTTAATTTTATCCATATGTTCTTTTTGAATTTCAATTAGTTTCGATTCTAGCACTTTGGATTTTAATAAAATAGAATTTAAAAATAATTTTTTATTAATAAAATTAAAAACATTCAATGCTATTCTTGTTTGTAGCATTCCTCCACCATAGGTGGACCCGTGGAATCCTTTTTGAAATATTTTACTAATATTTTTTTTTATAATAGTAGCTCCTATAGGTATTCCAGAACCAAGTCCCTTAGCCATGGTAATAATATCGGGTGATACGGAGTAATTTTTATATGCAAACATTTTTCCAGTTCTTCCAACTCCTGCTTGAATTTCATCTGCTATTAATAATATTTTATGTTTGTTACAAATTTCTTGGATTGTTTTAGCAAACTTTTTTGTGCAAATATTAACACCACCATCACCTTGAACAAACTCAATTAATATAGCTATTGTTTTTTTTGGATTAATTTTTTTCTTCAAATCTAGTGAATCATTAAATTTACAAAATACGACATCTCCAGGTACAGGTCCTATATTAGATTTATATTTTTTATTATATCCAACAGATAAAGCTCCAATAGTTCTTCCATGGAATGATGAAGTCATACTTATAATTTGTGATTTATTATTTTTACTACCAATTGATCTTGCTACTTTAATAGCAGTTTCAATACTTTCAGCACCAGAATTAGAGTAAAAGACATCACCCTTATTAGAATTTTTAGAGAGTGTATCGGCTAGATCAATTTTATATTTATGCAGTTGGGATCCTGATAAATGCATAATGCCTGTTTTTAATTGCTCTTTAATGGAGTTATTTATAATTGGATGATTATATCCTAGTGAATTTACAGCCACTCCAGCTGAAAAATCTAAATATTTTTTATTTTTACTATCAAAAAGATAAGAGCCATTGCCTTTTTCAATTTGAAATTTTGTAAAATTATAAATATTAAATAACTTATGCATTGTGTTTACTTTAGTAAATCTACTGACTTATGAATAAAATTCCATCTAATCATTAGATATTAATTTTACTGTTTAAAGATTATTAGAATCTCCACTCGTCTATTTTTTTTATTAAGAAGTCTCTGAAAGCAATAATTTTAAGACTCCCTTTAAGGTTTTCATGGTAAACCATATGAACCTCATAAGTAGGTCCTTCAACTTCAGGTAAAATTTTAACTAAATGTGCTTTATGTTGGACCATATAATCTGGTAATGCAGCCAATCCAGTTCCTGTTTCAACAGCTACTAATAAGCCATATAAATTATTAATGGTGACATGAGGCTTTCTAATAGGAGATCCTTTTTTTATTCCGGTTCTCAGTAGCCAATTAGTATCCGATAGCGGAGAAGGTTTCCCTTTTAATCCATAGGTAATTAATCTGTGTTTAGCTAATTCTGACCTTCTTAGAGGCATTCCCATTTCATTGATATATTGTGAGGACCCATAGATATGATATTTAATTGTTGCTATATGTTTAGATATTAAATCTAAATGCTTAGGCCTTCTCATCCATATACCTACATCATAATCCTGTCTAAGCATATCCTGTTCATCTTCAGAATAGTTTAGTTTTAAATTAATATCAGGATAGTCTTGAACAAATTGATTGATACGAGGACTTAACCACATGGAGCCAAATCCAACAGTAGTATTAATAGATAAACTTCCTGAAGGGGTTTTTTTAAATTCTATAATTTTTCTTTCTAAGGAATTGAGATCAATAAATATTTTTTCTGTCTCTTCAAATAGGATATTACCTTGCTCTGTTAATGTTAATCCTTTTGTATGACGTTTAAACAGTTTTGTTTTTAAGCTATTTTCAAGAGATTGAATTTGTCTGGTGATTGCCGATTGACTTAAATTAATTACAGGAATTGCTTTTGATATACTTCCAACTGAGGCGACATGATAAAAAGTTTTGAGTCTATCCCAATCCATCAGTTTATAATTTTATGGAATTCTCCATTATATATGATGATATTCATAGCTGAATTTTTTAAATCAATTTCTAACTGGTTTAATACATTAATAGATTGGTCAAGCGATGCTTGTGAATCGATTAACTCATTCACATTTATACGATTAGCTTTATAAAGTATATTACTGCCATTATATTTAAGTTGATTACTTTCCACGATTACTTTTTGGGAATTAATTTTATTTAAAGTATTATTATAATTATTATAATTAATTTTATAATCAGTATAAAAATTTTTCACCATTTCTTTATGATCTAAAATTTTCTTTTCATACTCATATTTTTTAATATCAAAATCATTTTCTTTTTTAAATCCATTAAAGATAGGTACTGTTAATGTTAAAGACACAGAAGAAGAGCTTCTATTTCCAATTGTCGAACTAAATTTATCTGTATCGCTATAATCATAATCTAGATCAACACTAGGGTATAAATCACTTTTACTTTTTTTCATCTCTGGCAAGTAAGTTTTTTCCATAAAAGACAAGTATTTGCCATAAGAAGAATTCATTAAGTCAGATAGCTGTTTTTTTTTAATTAAAGATTCGGAGATAACAACATCGTAATCTAATTGAATTTCATTAAATTTTATATCCATATCTAATAAATTGGAGAGCTTAAGCATTAAATTATCTATTTCATTACTGACATCAAATAAATCATTTTCAGAATTCATTTTAGAACTTTTAAAATTTAATAAATCTATTTTAGATAATCTTCCTGCTTCAAAAAGAATTTCAGCTTCTTTTAGCTTGTTTGAATAAAAACTAATATTATTTTTAGATATTTTTTTTAATTCATTTAGTGATTTCAGATTATAATATCCTAATATTAATTCTTTAATTAATAAGGATTTTTTATATTCATTAAGAAAGTTATTGGCATTGTTTTTATTACTTGTTTCAATGATATTTTGATCTCTATATCCACCATTATATAGGTTTAAATTAACACTCAAGTTATGAGTATTAGAAGATACTGAAGAAGAGATTGTTGTTTTTGTTTCAGTGTCAGAGGTTGTGTTCGAATAACTCACACTAGGATAAAAAGAAGAATAGCTATTTTTAATATTTAATTCGTTAATTTTATTATCATAAAAGAATACGGATTCAATTTGGTTTTTCTTATATAAAATTTCAATTAATTCCTTAATTTCATAGGCATGAACTGAATTCATAGTAAATATTAAAGTAAAAATTAAAAGTATTATTTTATTTTTTGCCATGTTTTCTCTAAATTTTTTATATTCCATTCTAAATTATCTTTATTCATTATTTTTTCCATTTTTCTGAATCTTTTATCAAATTTTCTATTTGATTTTCTTATTACAGTCTCTGTATCTAATTTTAATTTTCTTGATAAGTTAATACAAGAAAGAAATAGATCTCCCAACTCTTCTTCAATTTTGCTTTTATTTTTTTTCTTAATTTCAATTTCTAATTCTTTTAACTCTTCTTTGACTTTTTTAATTGTGGCTTCAGTTGTAGGCCAGTCAAAACCTTCTTGAGCAGCTCTTTTATGAACTTTAACAGCTTTTGTTACAGCTGGTAATGTTTCGCTAATGCCATCTAAAACAGATTTTGCTCCTTTTTTCTTTCTATCTATTTTCTTTTGATATTCCCAGAATTCATTGACGTCGCTCACAGTTTTTATATTTTTATTATTTAGAAAAATATGAGGATGCCTTAATTTCATTTTTTTTACACTAGATTCAATCACATCATTGATATTGAATTGTTTTTTTTCTTCAGAGATGACTGAATGATAGACAACTTGTAAGAGAAGGTCGCCTAGTTCATCTTTAAGTTCCTCTTTTTTATTGAGTTCTATGGCTTCCACAACCTCATAGGCTTCTTCTATGGTATATTTAGCGAGCGATTTTGAATTTTGACCTATATCCCAAGGACATCCACTTTTAGGATCCCTAAGTTTTTTTACGACATTAACAATGTCATCGATTTTTGTTTTTGTTTTTACCATGCTAATGCTTGAGCTTGAAATATTTGACTTTTATAACTTCTTATATCTGCATATGCATCAAATATTTTATCTTTTTTTCTAGCGCATAATAAAAAACCTTCACTCCAATCAGTTGTAGAAATAGCTCTATGTCCTCTTTTTTTAAGGGGTTTAATAAAGTCTTTCAATCTTTCCTCTAATAAAACTTGTTTATTATTGCCATCATGGGGATGAAAATAAGCCGGAAAGTGTTCAGAGGAAATTCTTGGCATATTTAAGGAATCAGTTAATGATTGTTTGTTAAAGATATAATTCATTAAGAATTGTGATTGCCATTGATCCTGAGCATCTCCTCCCATCGTCCCACAAACTAAAATTTCTTTATCTTTATTATTTAAACATAGGGTAGGGCTTAAAGTTGTTCTTGGTTGAGCTTCGGGAAGAGCAAAGTTAATATGCTCTGGCTTACTCATATAAAATGTCATCAACCTATTATTGAGAGGAAAACCTAAGTCTTTAATTACATCATTAGTCTTTAACCACCCACCGCTAGGAGTACAAGATATAGCATTACCTTCTTTATCAATAATATCTATATGGACCGTGCCTGCGCCCCATGGCTTAAGTTCATTACTAATCGGCAATATAGATTTGTTATTTAAGGGATCTCCAGGTATTAAAATATCTGAAGCTTTATCTTTAATTAACTTAAGTCGATTATTTAAATATGAATTTTTAATTAAATCTAGAGCTTTTACTTTATTTTTTGGATTACCTGAAAAATACATTTCCCTGTCAGCAAATACTAATTTTAGTATTTCAATAAATTGATGAATGTTTTTTTCACTATCTAGAGAGTGAATATTTTTAGATTGAGCCATTGCCATTATCATTAAGCTAGTGACCCCTTGTCCCCAAGTATCTGTTTTATAAATAGTGTGATTACCAAATTTTTTACTTACAGGTTTTTCAAAGTAAGAAGAGAAATTCTCAAAATCACTTTTTTCCAAAAAGCCATTTTTTTCTTTTGAATGTTTTATAATCGTATTTGCAACATCACCCTTATAGAAACAGTCATGCAGTTTATCAAATACATCTGATTTTTTTAGATTTAGGTTTCTTTCATAATTATTTATAAAGTCTAAAAAATCTGCAAATTTTTTATTTTTTTGAATAGAGTAAGGTTGTGGTATTTTTCCATTAGATAAATATAAATTTTTGGTATTGATAAATTCACTTTTAATTCTTTTCTCAAGATCCTTTAATCCACTTCTTTCTTGATAAATTAACCCAGGGTGAATCGGAAAACCATTTTTTGCATATTCATAAGCATACTTAGATATTTCTCTAAAATTCAACTTACCATGAAATTTTAATAGTTTTATAATGGATGAGAATACACCAGGAACTCCAGATGAATGGACTCCTGAATCGGGAACTTCTCTATATCCTTGCATTAGAAGATTGATAAAATTAAAGTTTTTAGGTGACTTGGTATTGCCGTTTAAAACAATCACATCTTTATTGTGTGGTTTAAGTATCATAATACTTTCACCGCCTAAACCAAACATTTGAGGATTAACTAACGCTTCAACTAGCATTGCGCCAGCCGCAGCATCAAAAGCATTACCACCATCATTATTAATAATCATAAATGCTGATTGCGCTGATAAGTTGGAATGTGTAGCTATACAACCATTCATCCCCATATATTCAGGCATAAAACTATTTTGATTATTGCTTTGAAATTTATATGACCTATTTTTCATATTGTAATTAATTCTTCACTTGAAGTAGGGTGGACAGCTACTGTCTTCTTAAAGTCATCTATTGTTGCTCCAGACACTACCAGCACCCCTAAAAGTTGAATTAACTCTCCAGCATCATCGCTTAAAATATGAGCGCCAATAACTTTTTTTGTATTTTTTTCAATTACAAGTTTATAAAAAGTATCCTTATCATTTTTTCTAAAGCTTTTTTTCATAGATTTAAATTCGGTCTTAAGCTCATAACAATCTATTCGGTTTAATTTCGCGGCATCCAATGTTAAGCCGACAGTGCCAAGTTGAGGAGATGAAAAAACAGCAGTAGGTACATTTTTAAAATCATACTGGAGATTTTTTTTATTAAAAAGTTTTTCAGAGATATAATGCCCCTGCCTAATAGCCATTGGTGTTAAATTTATGTAATTAAGAACATCGCCTATAGCATAAATATTTTCATTAGTTGTTTGAAAGATTCTATTCGCCTTAATAGACCCATCGTCATTAATTTGAACTTTAGCTTTATTTAAACCTAGATTTTCTACATTAGGAACTCTTCCTATGGCTGATAAAATATAATTAGTTTTAATTTTCTTTTTATTGAGATTTATTTCATAGTTATTCTTATCTATTTTTTTTATATCTTTGATGTGAGAATTAAGATGAATTTTAATTTTTGATTTTTTCATAATTTCTTGGAGTCTTTCCGTTATATCTTTGTCAAAATCTTTTAAAATTCTATCTCCCCTATATATAATATCTATTTCAACTCCTAAGTTTGAAAAAATACATGCAAATTCTATAGCAATATATCCTCCCCCTAAAATTGTCATTTTCTTTGGTAATTGATGTAACTGGAAAATATCATCACTTGAATGAATATAATTTTTAAATTCTTCTGCAATTCTAGGTTTACTTCCTGTGGCGATAATGAATTTTTTAGCCTTAATGATTTTTTTACCTACCTTAATAGTATTTTTATCTAGGAAACTTGCATATCCTTCAATTATTGTAATTTTATTTTTAGTGAGAATATTTCTATATATTCCATTTAATCTATTGATTTCATTGTCTTTTTTTTTAATAAATTTTTTCCAGTTTAATTTTGAAGTCCCTACATCCCAACCGTAAGATGAGTAATTCTCCATATCTTTATTGAATTGAGAGACGTAAAAGAAGAGTTTTTTAGGGACACAGCCAACATTAACACAAGTACCACCAAATTTATTACCTTCAACAATAGCTACTTTTGCCCCATGAGAAGAAGCGATTCTCGCAGATCTCACTCCACCCGAACCAGCTCCAATTACAATAAGGTCATAAATCATTTTAAAAATGCATCTCTTTAGTCTATAAAGTCATAAATGTCTTGGAAGTCAATTTCAAATTCTAATTATAGTGTCCTTTTAGGGAACCTGCTAATGCAAATTAAAGATGGTAAACCTGTCTTTAAAACAACTGTACTAGACAAACATTTAAATTCAGCTAATTTTGCTCATGGTGGATTTATTATGTCCTTACTTGATAATACTATGGGAAATGCATGTTTTTTAGCTTTTGATAAAACTCCTTGTGTTACAATTTCAATGACTACTCACTTCATAAAAGCGACCGCTGAAGGTGATGAGTTAATCATTAAGCCTGTAGTTGAAAAGAAAACAAATTCTCTCTGCTTTGTTAAATCGGAAATACTTTGCAATAATCAAATTATTGCCTCTGGAACTGGTATCTGGAAGGTTATGAATAAGAAATTACCTAAATCCGTTTCACAAAAGCTAAAAGATGATGATGGTGGATGGTAAAAAATTATTGAAAACAGCAATTACTTTTGGGTCAGAGATGTTGCAAAATTTTTAACTAGAACTTTTTACTATAAATAAATTACCCATTAATATTAAAAATCCTCCTAAAATCAATGTGATAGTCCATTCAAGATTTTCAAAGTAGGTTGAGATGATTAATGCCATTACAGGCATAACTATTGAAACATAAGATCCGTTGCTAGGACCAATATTTTTAATCAAAGTTAGATAAAAACTAAAACCTAAAACACTTCCAAAAATAGATAAATAAATTAAAGAGCTTATATATTCACTAGTAAATTCAAAATTAAATGTAGATTTTGAAAATAATAAATAAATAAATAATGATAAAGATCCATAGAGCATAGCTAATGCATTGACTGATATAACATTTAAATTATCTTTAGAATTTTTAACGGAGACCATATTTCCCAATGAAGCTACATAAGTAGCAATAAGACCAATAAGTATTCCAAAAGATTTTCCTGTCTTATAATCAAAGTTAAATATTTCTTGATTAAATATAATTAAGAGACCTATTAGGCCAAAGATTGATCCTGCGATTGTCATTAAAGAGGGCTTCTCTTTATAAAAAAGAAAATAGTTTAAAATATTCATTAGGAGCAAGGATGAAAAGCATAAGGCAACCCATCCACTAATTAAATATTGAGTAGATATATAAAATAAAACATAATTTATATTGAAGAGTAAAACTCCTAATAAGCATATATAGAAATGATTTTTTAATGAAAAATTCAGTTTATATTTCTTAAAAATACAAAATATTAATAAAATTATCGACGATAGAAAGAACCTATAGAAAACTGAAACAATAGGTTCAACTACTCCAAGTTGAAATTTAATTATATACCATGTAGGACTCCAACAAAAAAGTGTTGCTATAAAGAGAAAAATGGTATTATTCATTATTATGCCTTCATTTGATGTTGTATCTAAGCCCGATTTACAAGAAATCGATAATGCCATTAATAACACTAAAAGAGAAGTTGATAATAGGTTTGATTTTAAAAACTCAAATTCAACTATAGAGAGAAAAGAATTTCTCATAACTATGGATACTGCTGATATGACGAAACTTACTCAATTTAACGACATTCTGAAAAATAATATTGTCCGTAGAAAAATTGATCCTAAATTTATTCACATTAAAGACACTGAAACTTCATCTGGAAATAGAATAAGACAGCATATTGAAATTTTAAATGGTATTTCAAAAGAAGACGCTAAATTAGTAACTAATTTAGTAAAGTCCTCCAAATTTAAACTCCAATCTTCTATCCAGGGTGATGAAGTTAGAATTACAGGCAAAAAAATTGACGACCTTCAGGATATGATCGATGTATTAAAATCGGCAGATATCAAGCTACCACTTCAATATATAAACTTTAGAGATTAATAATCTCGTAATTATCAAAGTCTATTACATTTAAGTGAGTAATTTCTTTTATGATTTTTATAAAATCCTTTGTTTCTAATTGAATAGTTTTTGTGTTTATTAGAGGATGAAAATTACATAATTTTTCATTTAATATATTTTTATCAATATAAAAAGACACATCTTTTTCAAAATTATTTATCAATGCATAAGGACTCACAGAGCCTGGCTTTACTTTAAGTTTTTCATCTAAAAGATCAGGACTGCCAAAAGATAAATTTCCCTGTGCAGGAATAATATTTTTAAGAATCTTTAAATCAACATCCGTATTATCCATACAGGAAATTAAAAATATTTTTCTTTTTTTATCCCTTAAGAAAAGATTTTTAGTATGTGCTCCTTGTAAATTTAATTCACTCTTAAGTTTACTCGATTCCTTAACAGAGAAAAAAGCTTCATGTTCAAATAATTTATAATTGATATCTAGATGCGATAATTTATCAAATAATAATTTCGTATTAATGTCCATTCTGGTGTAATGTATATTTATGTCTATAAAAATTCAAATATTACTAATTTGTTTATTTCTTTCATTTTCCTGTACTTTTAAATTTAAAGACAAACCCATATCTTTTCATTATAATATTCTAAATAATGAAATTGTCTAAAATAGATAGAAGAAATTTTTTAAAAAAAGCAACAATACCTGTTGTTGCTTCAGTTGCCTTATCTTCACCTTCAATACTAAGGGCTCAAACTTCCGTTGAATTAAGTCTAGTGACTTCTTGGCCAGCTAATTTCCCAGGAATAGGTCTTGGGGCTGAGAGGCTAGCAAAGAGAATACAAAAGCTTTCTAATGATGAAATTAAAATAAACGTATATTCAGCAGGTGAATTAGTCCCACCTTTTGGTGTTTTTGACGCTGTATCTTCAGGTACTGGTGACATGTATCATTCTGCAGATTTTTATTGGACAGGTAAAAACAAAGCTTATCCATTTTTTGCATCCGTACCTTTTGGCATGACGGCTGATGAATTTAATTCATGGATTTATGCAAATGAAGGACAAGATTTATGGAATGAACTCGGATCTAAATTTAATATGAAACACTTCCTAGTTGGTAATACTGGAACTACTTTATTTGGTTGGTTTAAAAATGAATTTAATGATCTTGATGATTTTTCTAAAATTAAAATTAGAAGTCCTGGATTTGGAGGAGATCTTCTTAGAACATTAGGAGCAACACCTGTTAATCTACCTGGTGGAGATATACTACCTTCACTTTCTAGTGGTGCTATTGATGCTGCGGATTGGTCTAATCCTGTGATGGATTTAGCTTTTGGTTTTTATAAAGTAGCTAAGTATTGTTACTACCCAGATTTTAAAAAACCAACAGTGTCTATTTCTCTCGGATTTAATCTTGATAAATGGAACAATCTATCTCTCCAACATCAATCAATAATACAAACTGCTTGTCAGGCAGAAAACCAAGAAATGCTATCGGATTTCATGAATAAAGAAGTTTTTGCTATTGAAAAACTTAAATCACTCGGTGTAGTATTTAAGAAGGTTCCTGAAGAAATTATTATTCAAGCTAGTAAAAATGTTGAATCTGTTATTGATAGTTATGCAGTAGATGAAATATCAACAAAAGTAAGAGATAGTTATTTTAAATTTCTTAACAATAGAAAATCTTTTAGTAATTTTGATATTTCAAATTACTTAAATACTCGAAAAATTTAACGTTTATTTAATCTAAAAAACGAAAGTAGTTTTTCAATACCTGAGAAATTAGATTCTAATCTAGCATAAACACCATCAATTTTATTAATATGCCCATCTAACTTAAGATAAAGTTTATCAATTTTTTTTTCTAAATTAGCAATTTTTGCATCTTGAGTCTTAGGTGATTTAGATACTGCCTTTTTAGTTACCTTTTTTTTCTTTAAAACCATTATAAAATTTAATTTATAGAATAAATATTAAAATGGAACTGAGATTAAGTGTATTTTCCATTTATTTCAGGTATCCATTCTTGAATTTTTTTAATTCTATTACCGGGAGTAGGGTGAGTTGATAAAAATTCTGGCACAGTTCTGCCTTTACTTGCTTCTTCCATCCTTTCCCATACTCCAATTGCTGCTCTATTGTCGTATCCTGCCAAAGTCATAAAGATTAACCCTAAGTAATCAGCTTCAGATTCTTGGAGTCTCCCATAGGGTAAATTAATACCTAGTTGAACGATATAATCATCAACCCTGCTAGCACTAAGAGCGCCATCTAAAATATTATCTAATATAGTTGTCCCAACATTTAATAAAACTGCTTGGCTGGCTCTTTCTACAGAATGCTTAGCAACCGCATGAGCTATTTCATGTCCCATAACTGCAGCCATTCCATCCTCATCTTTAGTGACATCGAGTATGCCTGTATAAAAAGCAATTTTACCACCAGGCATACACCAAGCATTAAGAGTATCATCTTCGATTAAAATAAACTCCCAATCAAAATTATCTAGAGATTTAGATTTATCTAAATTTGAAAAATAAAGCTCCACAGCCTTAGTGATTCTTTTACCTACAGTATTTAATTGTCGATTAAATAGCTTATTTATACTGAGTTTAGACTCTTTCTTAATGTTTTGATAAGCGTTGTAAGCATTTTGATTAATCACAGATTCTGGATATATGGATAATTGACGCCTATCTGTAATAGCCACTTGCGCACAAGAAGTTAGTAGAATAGGAGCGCAGCAAGTACAACCCAATGTTTTTAAAAAAGCTCTTCTGTTTTGATTCACAAGTGTAGTATATTCCAACCTCTATAAACATGGCAACCTGTTATCTAAATGGAAAGTACTTACCTTTATCTAAAGCTAATATTAGCATAACAGATAGGGGCCTTCAGTTTTCAGATGGAATATATGAAGTAATTGGTGTTTATGAAGGTAAACTCATCGATATTGACCTTCATCTTAAAAGATTAAAAAGATCACTCAAAGAAATTAAAATTCAAATTAAATTGTCTTCTGAAGAAATTTTGAAAATATCAAATAAAATTCAAAAAAAAGATAAATTAGAAAATGGAATAATTTATATTCAAATCACTAGAGGAAATCAGAATCCAAGAGATCATAAATATACGAATAACTTGAAACCAAATATTATGATTTACTCAATCTATAAAAATTTAAAACTTAATGACCAGCTTTCATTAAAAGGCGTTCCCGTTATCACATATCCAGATATCAGATGGCTCAGACCTGATATCAAAAGTATTTCTTTGTTAGCTAATGTAATGGCAGTTAATAAAGCCAAAGATATGAAATGCCACGAAGCCATTCTATTCGATAGTAATGATAATATTACAGAAGGTAATTCTTCTAGTATCTGGATTATTAAGGGTAAAAAATGCATTACTCACCCCCTGACAGAAAAAATATTAAACGGATGTACAAGGTATAAATTGATAAGTATTATCAAAAAAAATGGACTTGTTTTTGAAGAAAAAATTTTTAAAAAAAAATTATTATTTAATTCTGATGAGGTATTTATGACTAATGCCTCTAATTTTGTTATGCCTATTGTTAAAATTGATGGAAAAAAAATCGCTCAAGGAAAATCTGGCCCAATTTCATTATTATTAAGAAATGAATACATAAAAGCGATTTAATTATGAAAATTATATTTTGCTTATTTTTTATATTTATTTTTCATAACTCTTATTCGGAGGAACAAAAAATTTATCTAGCCGGTGGTTGTTTTTGGTGTCTTGAGGAAGCTTTTCAAGATGAAAAAGGCATTATATCTGCAATTTCTGGTTATTCTGGAGGTCATACGATTAACCCTACTTATAAAGAAGTTTCTAGGGGAGACACGGGTCATATAGAGGCTCTAGAAGTAATCTATGAAGATAAAATAATAAGTATAAATCAAATCTTTAATATTTTTTTTCAGAATATTGACCCGTTTGATGGTAATGGACAATTTTGTGATAGGGGGTATCATTATCAGAGCGCTATTTTTATTAGTAATGAAAAAATTAAAAATTTAAGTAATAAATATATTTCGATAATAGAAAATTTATATAACCAAAAAGTAAAAACTCTTCTTCTAGATTTTGATAAATTCTATAATGCAGAAGATTATCATCAGGATTATTATATCAAAAATCCTATTCGATATAACTATTACAAAAAAGGATGTGGAAGAACTAAGCGCTTAGAACAAATATCTCTTCAAATTAATGGGTAAAATTCTTATAATATTATTTTGTTTTCTTTTGATTTTTTATTTCTTATTTGGTAGTAAATTAAATCCTAAAAATAAAAGAAATATGATTATATTATTTATAATAATAATCGGTCTTTTTTTAATATTTACCGGTAAGTTAAATTTTCTACCTGTAGCCCTTGCTCCAGCATTATTATTTTTTCGAAAAATTACAGGATTATTAAGCATATTAAATTTTTTTTCACGTTCTTCTTTTGGTAAAAAATTTAGCCCAAGTTTTTCTACTTTTTATTTGAATTTTAAAATTGATCTAAATTCAAAGCTAGTCAATATCAAAATTCTAAAAGGCTCTTTTAAAGGAATGGAGTTTTCTTCACTTTCCCAAAAAGACAAAGATCTTTTGATGGGGGAATTAAATAAAAATGACCTCAAGGGCCATAATTTATTAAAAATGATTTTGGCTCAATCGGGATTTTCTCAAAACCAATCATCAAATAACTATGAATTGACTGAAATTAATGCCTATTCTATCTTAGGTCTCGAAAAAGGGGCCTCTAATGAAGATATAAAAAAAGCATATTATAGCTTGATGAAGAAGTTTCATCCTGATAAAGATGGTAACAATTATTTATCAAACTTAATTACTGAAGCCAAAAACAAATTATTAAACAAAAATTAGAAAAGAGATTTTAAAAAATATATGTCAGTTCAAGAAATTCGTAATATAGCTATTATTGCTCACGTTGATCACGGTAAAACAACACTTATAGATAATATCATGAAGCAAAGTGGTATGTTTAGAGACAATCAAGAAACATCTGAAAGAATGATGGATTCTAATGATCTAGAAAAAGAACGTGGGATTACAATTTTAGCAAAACCAACTTCAATTATTTGGAACGAGACAAGAATTAATATTATAGATACTCCAGGTCATGCTGATTTTGGTGGTGAAGTTGAGAGAGTTTTACAGATGGCAGATGGAGTTATACTTCTAACTGATGCTGCGGAAGGACCAATGCCGCAAACAAAATTTGTATTAGGAAAAGCTCTTAAGCAGGGCCTAAGACCAATAGTTATTATTAATAAAATCGATAAATCTGATAGTAGGCCTGAAGAAGTAGTTGATGAAGTTTTTGATTTATTCGTTTCCTTGGATGCATCTAATGAACAATTAGATTTTCCAATTTTATATGCCTCTGGAAGAAATGGTTGGTGCGTCAATGAATTAGAAGATGACCGAAAAAATCTATCACCTTTACTAGATTTAGTTCTCACACACGTTCCTAAGCCTACTGTAGATACCACTAAACCCTTTGCCATGTTAGCCACTCTTCTTGAATCAGATCCCTATATTGGTAGATGTTTGATTGGTAGGGTTGAACAAGGTTCTGCTAAAATTAATGACCCAGTTCAAGCCTTAAACTTGGACGGAAAAATTATTGAAACAGGAAGACTTACAAAATTATTAAAATTTGAAGGGACCAAAAAAATTGTTGTTGAAGAAGTCAATACTGGAGATATCGTTTGTATTGCTGGTTTAACTAATGCATCAGTTGCAGATACAATTTGTTCACCTGAAGTGAAAGATCCAATTTATTCTACTCCAATTGATCCTCCGACAATGTCAGTTACAATTATGGTAAATGATTCACCATTTGCTGGTACGGAAGGTAAAAAAGTTACATCAACTGTTATTAGAAATAGACTTTTAGCTGAAGCGGAAACCAATGTTGCTATTACATTTAATGAAAATTCCAATAAAGATGCATTTGAAATTGGCGGTAGAGGAGAACTTCAACTTGGTGTTCTTATCGAAACTATGAGAAGAGAAGGTTTTGAAATTACTGTATCGAGACCCAAAGTCCTTTTTCAAGAAGATGGAAATGGAAAAAAAACCGAACCTTTTGAGGAAGTCACCATTGATGTTGATGAAGATTTTTCAAGTTCTGTTATAGACGGAATGAATCAGAGAAAATGCGAAATGACTGATATGAGAGCAGCTGGTGCGGGCAAAACTAGGATTATTTTTTTAGCTCCTTCTAGAGGACTTATAGGTTATCAAAATAAATTTTTAACTGAGACTAGGGGAACTGGAGTGCTTAATAGAGTTTTTCATTCCTATGGTCCTTTTAAAGGGGATATTACTGGAAGAAGAAGCGGAGCCTTAATCTCTACTGGGACTGGTAAAGCAGTTGCTTACGCTATTTGGAAATTACAAGAAAGAGGAATTATGTTCGTAGAACACAACTCTCCTGTTTATATCGGTATGATTGTTGGTGAACATAATCGTGATAATGATCTTGAGATCAATGTCTTAAAAGGAAAACAATTAACTAATGTTAGAGCATCTGGAACAGATGATGCTGTTACCATATCTCCTCCTAAACTTATGTCCTTAGAGGAAATGATGACTTATATTAATCCGGACGAACTACTTGAAGTAACGCCTTTAAGCTTAAGATTGAGAAAAAAATATTTAGATGCTAATGAACGAAAAAAACATCATAAATCATCAGAATAATTTCTATTTTTAAGATTGATTTTCTTTTATTAATTTTTCAATAATGCCTTTTTCTTCATATCTTTCAAAAGGCATATGAATCCAAGGTGAATCTTTATAATGATCAACATAATAGTCAGGCTGAAAAGTAGAAACTTCTTTATAAAATAAAACCGCTGTTCTCATAGGTTCGTCAAAATAAAAACCGTAAAAATGCTCTAACCATTTTTTGCTTTTATGAAGAGTTACTCCTGAGTCAGCTAAATCATCAACTAAAATTGCTTTAGAACCAATATTAGGAGTTGTTTTTGCTAAATCTCTTGAAAAGGTAATAGAGCCACGTTTATTTTTTACTCCGTCTCCTTTATAGGATTCCACTGATAGTATTGCTAAAGGAACATCAAATATTCTAGCTAATACGTCACCAACTCTTAATCCACCTTTTGCTATACAAATTATTTGATTAAAATCCCAGCCATCATTATGAATTTTAATAGCTAGTTGTTCAATTTTTGAATTATATTCTTCGTTTGTAATAAATATATCTGACATGACTTTAAATTAAGATTATTTAGTGCCCTGTCAATAAGCAGGGCACTAATAAATTAATTATTATTGAGGTACCTGATCTTCTATGCCTTGTACATAAAACATCATTCCAGCTAGCATACCATCATCAGCTACGGAACCTTCCGCAACTACCAATTCGCCTGCTTGATTGTAAATTGGTCCTGCAAATGAGTGAGTGCTTCCATCTTTAATTGATTCTTCTAAAGCTTTAGCTTCTGCAATTAATTCTGGTGAGAGAATTTTCTCATTATAAGGAGACATTTTTACCATACCTGTGTCCATTCCACCCCAAGTATCGGTAGACGTCCAATTACCTTCAACTATAGCTTTCGCTCTTGCTGTATAGTAATCACCCCATATATCTTCAATAGCTGTCATATGAGCATTTGGACAAAATTCTTCTTGATTTGAAGCTTGACCGAAAGCTAGAACTCCAGCTTTTTCTGCTGCTTGACATGGTGCAAATGTATCTGTGTGCTGAACAATAATGTCTGCACCTTGATTAATTAAGGTATTTGCTGCATCAGCTTCTTTGCCCGGATCATACCAAGTATAAGCCCAAATAATTTTTATTTTAACATTGGGATTGACTTTAGATGCCGCTAAATAAAATGCATTTATGCCTCTTATAACTTCAGGAACTGGGAAGGATGCGATATATCCAATAGTATTAGATTTTGTCATTTTACCAGCAATATGACCTATAACAGTTCTTCCTTCATAAAATCTTGCAGCATAAGTTGAAACATTATCTGTTCTTTTAAATCCAGTGGCATGTTCAAATTTTACATCAGGAAATTCTTTAGCAACTTCTAAAGTTTGATCCATATAATTAAGAGATGTAGTAAAGATTAAATCGTGACCTGATTCAGCCAGTTTTCTAATTGCTCTGACTGCGTCAGCATTTTCAGGAACACCTTCGATATAGGTTGTAGATATGGAGCTTCCCAGTTCTTTTTCCATAAACTGTCTTGCTTGATCATGCATATAAGTCCAACCGTGATCTCCTGGAGGGCCTATGTAAATAAATCCAATTTTCTTCTCATCACTAGATTCTACTTCTGATTTATTTGTTGTAACAAAATAGCCACCAACAATAATTACAGCCAATAGCACTAGGGATAATATTATTTTTAGTTGTTTTGTCATAATTTATCCTTTTTTTAAAATATTCAAGAAATCTAAGCTTTTAAAGATTAAAAACAATTATCTTTCTTTCATACTCAATATGTAAATACCTGATATTATTTATATTTTAATGAAATGAATACTAAAGGGTTAATATTAGAAAAAAGTGGATAACCTATTGATTTTTATTGAATGGTATTGTCAGACAGGCCGGTGCAGATAATTTAATCCTTAATTTATTCCCTGAAATGATCACTAAAACAATAATAGTTACTAAATAGGGCATCATGTTAAAAAATTGACCTGGAAATTTAACGCCAAAGGCTTGTAAATTCATCTGCATAATCGCTACTCCGCCAAAAATATAAGCTCCCAATAATATTCTTTCAGGCTTCCAAGTTGCAAATACAACCAAAGCTAATGCTATCCAACCTCGACCAGCTATCATTCCTTCTTGCCACATTGGTGCGTAGCAAATAGATATATAAAAACCAGCCAAGGCGCTCATCGCTCCACCAAACAAGATAGATAAAAAACGAATTTTTATTACATTAAAACCTAATGAATGAGCAGAATTATGAGACTCACCAACTGCTTTGATTATAAGTCCAGTTTTTGTTTTTTTAAAAAAATATCCAACTAAAATTACAATAACAAAAGACATAATCACAAAAAAATAAGGACTTAAACCTTCTATAGGCGTACCAATATAATTTTTTCCAATCATTGAACTAATTCCAATTCCAAAAATCGTAAGAGCTAATCCGGAAGCAACTTGATTGGCCATTAAATATAGAACTAAAAAAGCAAAAAAACCTGACATTAATAAACCAGAGATTAAAGAAACAATTAAAGCCATAAAATAACTACCCGTTATTACTAAAGTTACAAAAGCTGAAACAGCACCAACTAGCATCATTCCCTCAAGACCTAAGTTTAGAACACCTGATTTCTCGGCAACAAGTTCACCGATTGCAGCAAAAATAAGAGGAGTAGTTCCTATTATAATAATATTAATAATTCCTAGGATCATAGCGCTATCCATTAAGTGTATTTAACCTCAATTTAAAATTTACAAGTAAATCTGTTCCTAATAAAAAAAACAACACAAGTCCCTGAAACACAAATCCTACAGAAGCAGGAATTTGTAAGAATAGTTGAGCATCCTCAGCACCTAAATAAGTCAATGCTATAATAAGAGAAGCAAATATTATTCCTAGTGGGTGTAATCTACCAAGAAAACAAACAATAATTGCAGTAAATCCATAGTTAGGCGAAATATCCCTATAGAGTAAGCCGATTGGTCCAGATACCTCCCCAATACCAGCTATACCAGCAAAAGCACCACTAATAGCAAAGGCGGAAAAAATTAAGAAATTCTTATTAAAACCAGCAAATCTTGCTGCTTTAGGACTATAACCGGAAACTTTTAATTGGTATCCGAACATTGTCTTTGAATATACAAACCAAGATAAAGCCAAAAGAATTAAGGTAATAATTAATCCAAAGTGAACCCTTAAACCATCGAAAAGTATCGGCATTCTTCCTGATTCACCAAAAGATCTTGTTTTTGGAAAATTAAAACCATCGGGATCTCTCCAAGGCCCAACAACTAAATAATCTAAAATAAGTAATGCTATATAAGCTAACATTAGACTTGTTAAAATTTCATTTGTATTAAATTTTATTTTTAATAGAGCAGGTATTGAAGCCCATAAAGCGCCACCGATACCACCTGCAATAATCATCATTGGTAAAATTAAAAAAGAATTTACATCATGAAATAATATACCAATTCCACCTCCAAAAATTGCACCCATAGTAAGCTGTCCTTCAGCTCCAATATTGTAAATATTATTTTTAAAACAAAATGACAAACCTACTGCTATTAAGGCTAGGGGAGTGGCTTTGACAAGAAGTTCTGATAAGCCGTATGCATTAGAAATAGGGGATATGAAAAAAATTTTAAGAGCTTCAAACGGGTTATATCCCATAAAAGCAAAAATAATTGCACCACAAAATAAAGTAAGAAAAATTGCAAAAATAGGAGCGAGTATGAACATTAATTGAGAACTACTTCCTCTAGGAACTATACTAATCAATACTTCCTCCCATCATCATTCCAAGTTTTTTTATATCTAAATTTTTTGTCTCTAAAGGTTTTGATAAAATGCCATTAGAAATTACAGAAATATGATGCGTGATTTCAATCAGTTCATCTAAATCTTGAGAAATTACAATTAAAGAACTTCCTTCTTTTGATAATTTAATTAAAGATTGTCTGATAAAAGACTCAGCTCCTGTATCAACTCCCCAAGTAGGCTGAAAGATAATAAGCAGTTTAGGTTTAGAGTTTACCTCTCTTCCAATAACAAATTTTTGTAAATTACCTCCAGATAAATTTTTAGCAAAAACTTTTTCACTTGGAGTTTTGACGTTAAATTTTTTAATCACATCTTTTGTATATAAATCTATTTTTTTAAAATCCAATATTCCCATTTTGGAAAAATCATTTCCTAAGAATTGACTTAGTAATATATTTTCACTTAAAGAAAGTTCAGGAACCGCACTATGACCAAGTCTATCTTCTGGAACAAAACCAATAGATAATTTCCTTCTATTCTTAGTTGATAATTTTGTAATTTCCTCATTCTCAAAAATTATTTTTCCTTGGATGTTGGCTATGTTTTCTCCTGTCAATAATTCCATAAGCTCTTTTTGTCCATTACCAGCTACTCCAGCAATACCAAAAATTTCTCCTTGCCTTACATTGAAAGAAATATTTTTTAAATCTGTTAAAAATGGATCGTTGAATGATTTAGATAAATGGATAGCTTGAAACAACACTTCTTCATTAATTGAGTTGTAATCAGTTATGGGTGAATTAACTCTATAACCAAGCATTTTTATTGCTAATGTTTCTTTCGTTTCTCCTTCCGCGCTGCATGTTGTAATAACATTTCCATTTCTCATGATAGTTACTTCATCGCAATTTTTAATAACCTCATCTAATTTATGAGTTATATACAAAATGGTTTTACCTTCGTCCGTTAGCTTTTTTAAATTTTTAAATAATACCTCTGACTCAATAGGAGTTAAAACAGATGTAGGTTCATCCATTATTAAAACTTTTGGCTCTTGCAAAAGAGCTCTAACAATTTCTACACTTTGTTTTTCACCTGCTGATAAATTACTAATAGGGGAGTCTAAATCTAACAACAAATCATACTTTTTTGAAATTTCTATTGCTTTTTCTTTCAATTTTTTAAAAGAGATTTTTTCCTCAAGACCTAAAATTAAATTTTCAGAAATAGTTAAAGATTCAAATAGGGAAAAATGCTGAAAAACCATTCCAATACCATTGGCTCTTGCCTCTGAGGGTGTTTTAAATTTTATAACAAGGTTATTTAGTAAAATACTACCTGAGTCAGGAGTTACTAGCCCATATAAAATTTTAACAATTGTAGATTTCCCGGCCCCATTTTCACCTAAAAGAGCATGAATTTTACCTTTTCTTATGTTAAAAGAAACATTGTTATTAGCTACTACATCAGGATATCTTTTAAATATCTTGTCAATTGTAATTAGATAAGGATTCATAAAAATAAATTAATCATTAATGCTATACTTATCAAAATAAATAAAAAACCAACAATTTTTTTTATGAAAAATATTTTTTTATCAAAAAATTTTTTAAAACCAATTAATGCGACTAAAATAGTTAAAATTACATACCAAAGAATATCTACAAACATTGCCGTAATTACTAAGGTTGAATTTAAAATAATATCATTTTCTAGCGATAGAAATTGTGAGTAAATGGCAGTAAAGAAAACAAATATTTTAGGATTTAATATAGCAACAGTAAAACCTTCAATAAAAGCAGAACTATTATCATCAAAATTGTTATTCTTAGTTATTTTTTCTTCATTTTTTAGAATAGAAATAACACCTATATAAAAAAGAAAAATAATTGAAGATATTTTAAGAACTATGAAAACATTCAAATAATTTTGTGTTAATAATTCTAATCCTATAACAGCGAATAGAGCATAAATTCCTATACCAAATCCATGTCCAATAGATGCCCTATACCCATTTAATTTACTTTTAAGAGCATTATTCACAATAACAAGCATACTTGGACCAGGAGACATGGCACCAAAGAGACAAATAAAAAATATTTTTATAAATAAAAAAAAACTCATATTTCAACTTACTATAATCAATACTGCAATCTAGTAGTGATTAGTTATAGTCTTTATTTAGTATTCAAGTATGTAATTTATAATTTTGAACTACTAAAAGAAGTACCGTATAAGCCGTTCAAACTTACAACCAGCATCAACTCTATCATTTTTATTCATTAATTTTACTAAAGTTGGGTCTTTGAAATTAATCAAATCTTGGAGACAGGTTATTTTAAACGGATCATAAGGTTTTATTGAAGTAGGGGGTGTCCAAGTTTGAAACCATGCCCTAGTTGGGTTTTTAAATCCCTATTAACATTATGAGGTATTTTTTTACTAACACCTGGAACACAAGCAAAGCCACCGCCTTGAGCGTGATGTAATTCATGTAAAGATATTTTGATGAGCTGCTCCTCAGATTTATTATATTTGCTTTTTATAAAAACAGAACCTAGTCCCACATTAACCTCACCACCATCTCTTGATCTAATTTACCATCTTTCCTATAATCAAACTTATATTTCTTAGGCAGGTAATTAGATAATTTGTGTTTAGTCGTTTACTTGAACATTATAAGAAATTGAAAAAATCAGCAGAAAAATTAATATCTGTGAACAATAGGGAAATACTATTCTATTAGTAGAAAAAATAATTAAACACTGTCAAATACTATTAATAAATAACTTTAATTATTTAAATTAAAATATTGTTTTAACTGAATATTTTATATATAAAAATTATTCTAATATTACCTGATATTAAAATAAAAAAAATATTCATTTTACTTATATTGATTTACAACACTTTTAGTGAACAGTGGGTATTAATAAGTTACTTTTGTTAAAAAATATGAATATTTAACAGATTTTGAAAATCATTATAATTTATTGACCAAAAACTCATATTTTTAGGGATAATTAACCTTTTTCAGTAGTGTACAAATACTAATTATAATAAAATTCTCCATTATAATAATAGTCAGTAGTAGCATAAAGTAGCATTCAAACAACTAATTCAACGTTTTTTAAGTATTTTTTTAAATATGTAAATTACGACACGAATAGTTAAATAGTAAAAAAGTAAATATTTACATTTATTAGGGGTAAACAATATAGAAAAAAAATACGATAAATCAATAATAAAAACATCTTTTTTTGGTATAAAATCATATTATTAAAGAATTAATACCCTCTAAAACCGTCTTAAAATGGATTTTGAGGTTATTTTTTTGCCGTTCTAACTTTGTTCTATCAGGTGATTTTTGTTCTAAAATATTCAATATTCTCTATTATAATTAATAATAGATTAAAATTATTATTTTTTTATATAATCTGGTCTTATCTGACGCACGTATATGTTATTAATTAAATAAATGTTATTTTACTAATGTCTTTTAAAAGAGGGGACTAATATGAAGGTTTTATTTATTGATATTTATAACAGTATTATGGATGCGAGATGGAATCCACTTAGTAAAATTCCTGATATAGCTCTAAGGCACTTACTTATGCAACTATTAGCTTGGATGTGGTGCATTGTATTTTCACTATACTTCACTTCGTGGGTGGTATTTGGATTTACCGCAATTGCTCATTTTTTATTGATTTTTGGTACTTTTATGACAGCAATTATCTTTAAAAAAGGCGGCGAATATAATCAAAATAAACCTTAAAAATCAGAAATTTTATTATTTCTTCTTTGGTGATATCGAGTAAAAATAAAAAAAAGCTCCCCAAAAAATAGCCATTGTCGCCACTGCAAGAAATAGATTGCTACTTCTCGCTATATCTAAAGCAATTCCCACATAATAGGTTGGTGGTACAAGTATAAATCCTGCTAAAAAAGAAATTAAGGGTCTTTTTTTTAAAAATATTAAAATATCCACAAATAGAGTCGAAAAACTAATCCACAATACAACTAGCCAAATAGGAATGAACCCAAACATAAAGCTTGAGTTGATTACATAAAGTTCTGAATAGGAAAGAAA
>Ga0208646_1000333_pt1 | contig 31178 bp, 25 predicted proteins | sample AntAceMetag02UK8_FD_184762 | JGI IMG/M metagenome (GOLD analysis project Ga0208646, IMG submission 184762) | Saline lake microbial communities from Ace Lake, Antarctica - Antarctic Ace Lake Metagenome 02UK8 (SPAdes) (version 2) | ecosystem: Environmental > Aquatic > Non-marine Saline and... | reverse complement strand
GGGAATAGAAAGAAGTGATTGTTTTTCGGGTGTGCGATGTCTATAAATAATATTAACAATTTTATTTAGTTAAAAACAATCCGTAATAAGAATGTATATGTCAAATAAATCAAAGATTACCGTGTTTAAAAAAAAATTGAATATAAATATAGCAAATACTATAACAATAAATACTAGCATTGAAATGGAAAATAAAATACAATCTCTAATAAAAAAAAATAATTGCGTAGTTGAAGACATCAATCAATTATTTCATAACGAAGGTATTGAGTTTACACAACGATTAGAAATTGTAACTGGTTTAATCAATTATAAATTTAGATCAGTATCTCTAACATGTAAAATAGATGAAGGTTTAAAAAACAAGTTAATTGATATTTTTGAAACAATTACGTTGGATAAAAATGAATTAATTCAAAAGGTCTTTATGTTTTACGGTAATAAAACGCTTAAGGTTGAATTGGATCAGTTTTATACACCCATAACAATAGGTAGTTTTATAACTAGTTTACCTATATCTGGGAAAAAAATGATTGACCCTGCTTGCGGGACAGGTGATTTAATAGTTAATTATAACGGTGATATAACTTTATGGGATATAAGTCCTGATGTAATTAAGATTTGCGAATTCAACTATAAATTGAATAGTAAGGAATATGAAGCGGCGTGTATTAATAGCATAAAGTCATATGATAAGGATAATGAAGTTTATGAATATTGTTGTTTAAATCCACCATTTGGAAGTTCTACAGTAATTACTGATAAGGAATTATTAAATAAATATGAGTTAGGTCGTAATAAATCAAAAGAAGAGATTGGTATTTTGTTTATTGAACGATCTATGAATCTATTAAAAGACGATGGTGTAGCATTTATAATATTACCAAATGGATATTTGGGAAATTCGTCAAAAAATGCAAAACAATTACGAGCATATTTATTATCATATAGAATAATATCTATCATTGAATTACCAAGCAATACATTTTCTAGAAGTGGAACAGGGGTTTCAACCAGTATGATAATTATACAAAAGCGGAAAATGACAATGCCATACAATATATTTATTAAGAAAATTAATAATATTGGTTATACCCTCAATAAAAAAAACACTCCATACAAATATAAGACATCTAATGGTAATTATATTTTAAAAGATGGAAAACCCATTCTTGATAATGATTTAGTTGATTGTTTTAATGAAATACAACATTTCATTACTAAAGAAAAGATAACAAATTTATCAAACGACTCTTGTGATGAGACCGGAAGCTCAACTATTGATATTGTAAATACAAATGACTTACATAGTGATATTTTAGACATTAATCGTTATTTATCAACTTATACTAATACAGTTAGTAATTATGTATCCACGAATAGTATGAGTATTAAAAATTATATTGCCCCAAATAAAAGTGGTAAATTTGAGATTATTAAAGACAAAGAATATATTTATCTTGATATAAAGCAGATTACATCGCCGATTTATAGTAAAAGTAATCTCATGTATGGTTACGAGTTACCAGGAAGAGCAAAAATAATGTTGAGAAAGCACGACATAATTGTTTCTAAGCTTAAAGGAAAAATATCATTTACGATGATATTAGACGAGGTAGATAATATTATTTGCACAAATGGATTTACATTATTAAGACCAATTGATTATAAAAGTGCTATTGTGATATTTGCAAATTTATTTAGTGATGAATTTAAGATTCAACATAACTCTTTATGTACTGGTAGTATAATGGCTGGTATTTCAGAAACGGATATAAAAAATATGTACATTAATAACAATCTAAATTTATCTAAGTATGAAACAGTGGTTAATGCGCTTGAAACTATCAATTCTGAACTATAGTAGTTTAAGCACCCTTTCATAAGTTTCACTATCGATATTTCCGTGTACCCACAGTAAGTGAAGACCATCACGCTTTCTATCGGTTTCTGAGTAACCACCTTGACGCCGATTACATTCACCATGCCCCCAATACATATTTCTAGCTAGGAATCTGTCGTTTGGGTCTCTGTGACAAATTTCAATAAAATTATCGCATGATTTATATTCTGAACAATACTCCTCAATATTGATTTTTTTATCACAATATTTGCAACAATGGTCTATTTTGTGGATAAATGGCAGGATTTTTTTCATTTCTTCAAACGATACATCATCAATTCCGTCAAAATTCACGATTTGGTTGATCAGTTCTTCCATAGTTATAATCAATTCAGATGGAAGACAAAAGTCTTTTGGACGAATACCCAATGGGGCTGGGTAGGAAGGTGATTTTTTATATTCTTCGTGTGTAATATCTATGGGTGGACAACATCTACTATTTCTGTTGAAAATTGGATTTGCGAATCGTTTATGCGATGTAAGTGTGATTTCTCCTTTTTTATATTTATCGTAATCACTAATAGTAATATAAGGGCCTCCTTGTGATACAATCAACTGGGATATTTTATCTTGTAAAATTTTTATTACACGAGGATCTATATTTTTGTTCTTAATAATTTGTTTTATTTTTTTTTCTAGCGATGTTACGAGTTCTCGTGCACCAAATTCGGTTATATGAATGAGAACTGTATAACTATCTAGATGTAAGTAGCCGTCACTGTCTGGGTTAATTTCCGTAAACTCTATATCAAACTCTTTGTGACTAATCGTAAAATTCCTACTAATTGCACTAGTAAGTGAATTTAAAGTAACGGTTTCGCTATCTTGTTTAATAATTTTACAAGCAGCTCCTTCAATCTGAAGATATTCTGTTTTTTTTGATACCCCTTTTTTGGTTTCGAACTTGCGTAGGGCCGTACGCTTGGGGACGCTATATTTTTGCTGACTTAACATGATGATTCTGTATTATAATGGTTATTCTATTTATTTGTATTCAATTTTTGTGTAATTCAATTTTTGTGTAATTCATTTTTTGTGTAATTCATTTTTTTGTGTAATTCATTTTTTGTTGTATATATTATATTTTCTGAATGAGAACCCCTTTCTGATTAGCGAGGTGTGCGACTAATTCGTCATTATTATACTCTTCAATATAGAAGATATGTGTAATACCAGACGCCAATAGCAACCGAATGCAAGTAAGGCAAGGATAATGCGTAATATACGCTGTGGTATCTTCACAAGAAACCCCGCGTTTCGCACAATCACAAATGGCGTTTTGTTCGGCGTGAACCGTAGCTTGTTCGTGGTTATCTCGTAAGATGCTATGATGTGGTGCACCGGGAAGAAAGCCATTATAGCCTTGACTAATTATGCGGTTATTTTTAACGAGGACACATCCAACTTGAAGGCGTTTACACGGGGAGCGTTTAGCAGTGACAAGGGCAATTTCGCGGAAATATTCGTTCCAATCGGGTCGTGTTCTTTCCATGGTATAGTATTATTCTGTTTATAGAATAGAATAATAAGTTAGCTTTATTAGATTACGCATAATAAATAAAAAAAAATGTAGATATGATAGTTACTGGCTTAATAAATCCGCATAATATGTGAGAATTTTTTTACCTCTTATATTATTGACACGTCTATATGTAATAATAAATTTGGAACCGTGAGGTAGTAGTAACTCGTCTTCACCTAAATCGCTAAACGCAGATGAAGATGATATATATAATCCTTTTGTTTTTTTTGGTAGTCGTAACACAAGCAAACAACAATCACTATCTTTTTCTATAAAGTCAACTGCGATATCTATATCAAATGAGGTGGATATGAGTCCTTTTTGCGTAAACAATAGTTCATCGTTTTTATTCGAGTTTTTCCATTTTTCATCCATTGCTTCTGCGCCTCTATAAACCTTGGTTTGTTTATAACTTGGTGGTGATTTCTGTATCAAATTATTCAAATGATAAGCGTGTTGTTTCATTTTTTCTTTTTGTGATTCATTTAGTTGATATAGATTTCTTTCTCGTAAATAATTATTAATCCACAGAGATTCCCCAGATGTATACATTTCTAATACTTTCTTTTCAGTTATAGTTAATATTTTCGGGTCTAGTTCTTCAAATCCATTCATTTTGTTTATATTTTGTAAACATATTAATAATAAGTTTTTGTATCAAGTAAATAATACAAATTTGAAGATAATACCATGAGATAAAAATGAATTATCAAGTGAAATCCATCCCCGGCATATGTAAAATAGAAAGAAACTTAACCAATTAATGTTTTTTTTTCGTATATTTTCGTCGCCTGGTTTTACGTTTTTTCATTTTACTATTATTTATATGTTTTTTTTTTGAAAATTTGTTTTTTTTTTTGGTTGTCCCTCCTTTTTTTCCCATATTGTCATTGCCTGTGTCTGATATATTCGTAAAAGTAAATGTAGGTTCTGTTTGTTTATTATCGCCAGTTATATCGTCAGGTATATAAACTGATAAATACCCATATTCTGTTTTACAGTCATCATTACGTGTGTATTTTATGCCAAACTCATCATACATTTTTCTATTCATTACAGTATTATCCGCAACGCAATCATCCAATTTAGCCCCCCCAGTACCAACAACATATTGTGGGATAGTGATAGTTTTGTTATCTTTTGTTATTTCTAGAGTAGAAGATTGATACTGATGAACATCCGCACATATATAATAAACACGTGTTGTAGTGAATTCACTACATATATCATAAATAAGTTCGATGCCGTCTTTATTAAATAGTTGTGATTTTATTTTTATTTCTTTTGGAGTTTCTGTTGTTTTTTGTTTAGAAGCATATATTGGATGGTGTCCGAATATGAAAACATTTTGTATGTTACTGTTATCACTCTTGATTTTTTTATTGATATCACTCTTGATTTTTTTATTGATATCACTCTTGATTTTATTGATATATTCCATCATTTTTCCTTCTTCATCTTGTTTTTCTTCTTGTTCTGTTTTTCCTTTTTCTTCTTGTTTTTCTTGTTCGTTTTCGTATATAGAATTGCAATCTTCCATTTTAATAGAAGTATCAAAATAGTTTGTATTTAAAAATATAAATAAATTGTTTTCTTCTATAAAAATTTTTGTTTTAATATCGATGTTGGGAATAGAGTTTGATTCTGTAATTATTTTATTTATAATGTGGCATTTGTCAGGATTAACCAACGATGTTTCTTCTGTTTCTTTTAGTTCTTTTGGTTCTTTTGGTTCTTTTGGTTCTTTTGGTTCTTTTGGTTCTTTTGGTTTTTCCCAGTTTTCATATTGTAAATCGTGATTTCCCATAAGTAAATAAACCTTTTTTTCTATTGATTTCAATTTATTAAACCCATTACTAAAATGCGTATCTTCAAATACCGAATATTTACCTTTATCTGTTTTTATTTTTTTAGGATAGTAATTATCTCCTGTAACAACAACGAAATCCGTACTATCCTTATCTACAAGATTAAATGTATCGATAACATCGTTGAAATAAGGTTCTTTATTTTCATCTTTTGTATTATTACTATTATTCCAACAACCAAAAGTTGCGAATCTCATATATACATCATATAGTGAAAAAAAATTGAAAAGAATAGTAACTAATAATACCAAACAAAAAACGAACAAAATGAGTAAGATAGAAGACGTCGAATTTGAAAGCAGTTATCCCGGGTTATTGAATAGTAACTGTTTGTATCAATTAAATAGTACAAATTTGAAGATAATACCATCAGATAAAAATGAAGTAATCCAATATTCAACAAACGATTTGGAACAGTTTATTGAAAAAACATCAGTAAGAATCGGTGATATATTAAAATATCAAACGAATTTACCAATCGAATTTTGTGCGAAGTATTTTCTGGATCCGGATGACAGTTATTTGTTTTGGGATTCAGAACAAAGTATAAACAATAAAGATGTTTTGAAATATCAGAAACAAATAACGAAAGAAGAATTGGAAAAGGTTTTACAAGAAATGTATAAGTAAGTGTATAATGTATAATGTTTTTTGTTTTTTGTTTTGGTTTATATAAACAATCGTTTCAATAACATATAAAGATATAGATTTTTATGTTATACAAATAATTAAGAGCGCGATTGTTCATTCATAAATTCCTTCATTGACTCAGGTTTGGATGCTACAATAGAGCGAACCGTTGTTGCCAAGATTTTATTCTCGTGAATAAGTTGGATATTTTGATTAACAAGTTGTTGTGTTTGTCGTTGCTGAAAGTCAAATACTTGTGTAAGAAAGTTATTCATCACCGCTTCAATAGTAGCAGTGCTCATAGTAATATCTTCTGAAATGCCTGTAACAGATGGAAGTGTGATACCCTCAACCATTTCATTCTCGTTGTCGTTATTATCTTCGTTGTCGTATGCCTCTTGTTGTTGTCGGTGTTTAAATTCCGAAACGAATTCTGCTTGTGTAGTGTCGTCCTTTTGTTCGATTCGCTTACTAATACACTCTTTTTGATGTTTAATAAAGGAGCGTGGTTGTTTATATTGCTTATCACAGGTTTTGCATATAAGAGGTTCAGACATGGTGGTTGGTTAATTAAATAATGCGGGTAATCTTTATATGTGTTTTATAATATAGTAGTGAAAAATATTCTATACATAAAATATAGAGACAACGTAAATAGATATGTATATGGAATTAGAACAAGAAGAAACGTATGAGAACGGTATGGTTGAATATAACGAAATAAAGAAGTACGATATGAGAATGATACCGACAATGTATATAAGGCACAGTAACATCCATAAGTTGATATACAAAAATCTGAATTCGTTAGTACCGAATATCGATTATGGAAACTATAACGAGATGACTATAAGTGAAATGGAGGATTGGATAAATTGCGTAGAACGATATATAAAGACAATATCAAGTGGTTTTTTAGAAAATTGTAAAACCGAACGAAAAAAAATATCTCAAATACAACGACAGGAAGATAACTCGAAAAAATTGGATATGAAGAAGATAGAGGTGTTACCCGATGTATTGAAAAAAGAAATATTTGGATATATGTGTTTACAAGACCAAATCGATTGTTATATGGGAAAATACCAAGATATATATAAAGATTGTTCATTATTAAGATTAACGTTTCTACGTAAATTATACACGAATGTATTTTACAAACGTACTGAACGTTGCATTGTAACCGAGAATATGTATATAATGAAGTTATATAACGGAATAAGACCGAATACATTCCATAATAAAGATTCTGTAATATCAAAATATGGTAGTGGTATTTTCCCCAAATCATGTCCTTCAAAGAGACATTATATAGATAAACTAAAAACAATTATGAATGATTGTGCGAGTGCGCCTCCCTTGAATAAAAAGGTTCAGATGATATATGTGAAGGAAGCATTAAGAATGATAAAGAGCTTGATATATTTTGTGTATTATAGTGATATGGGGCGTGTAACGAAAAAACAAAGATTATAATATTTATTTCTGATAACGGCGATAACAAATGAAACAAAAGGATTTTGTAGACATAATGGAGAAGGAAGACATATTAAAAGAGATTGGGAATAGTTTTTATAAATATAGCATTGTATTATAACAGTTTTGAATTAAAACTTCGTCAAACAACTCCGGATGTTGATTAACCAATATAGTAAAATATGATTCCTCTGTTCCTAATAATTTAAGTTCAAGTGTATCTTGTATTATTTTATTATATAACTCTAATATATTATCTATAAGTTTAACATCACCTCCAAAGAAAAAACCTTTCATGATGCGATCAATAAAATCTTTTTTACAGAAACGATTCATGCCGGTCCTTAAAAATCCGTGAACTTCGGTATTCGTTACATATTTATGTGATAAGAATAGAAATTTATCATATTTTAATAGTCTTTCTTCAAAATTAGTTAATAATTTAGTATCGTGCGTCCTTGTATAACCAGCATCTATCCAAAAAAATTTGTTACTTTTAAATGGATTTAATGTGGAAGCATTTTTAATTAATCTTATTTTTGTTAATGAAATTGGTATATACATATCCAATTTAGCCTGAGGTGAACTTTTTAACCAACTAGCACCAGGTTGATCGTACCATTCACTACTAGTTCTTATATTATTAATTTGTTCGTAAAAATTAAAATTTTCTCTAAAATTTAATACAGGATAATATACAAAAATACAATTTTCAAATTTTTCTACCCAATTTTTAAGATCTGAATCTCCAAAAACAATTATATTTAATCCAGTTTTAAAAAGAACTTCTAATTCGTTTTTATATTTATCTAATGATCGTTTCCAATCGTGATTACTTGATGTGTTGTCCAAATTTCCTCTTCCAATATCCCAAAGACCAGTTACAAAAGTTATTTCAGATTTTACAGAATAATCTTTTCGCATTATATAAATAGTATATATAACACTATTTATATAATACTAGTTGTTAATCAATATTGTATAATATGGTATATGGATTCTAAATTAACATATATAAAATTGTTGATAAATCAATTTTATACACTTGAAGATTAAAAATGGCATCGTTACCGATGAATGAATAAAAATTAGTAATGGTAAACACGCGGACAAGGCGATGAAATTGTGTTATCGTTAGACTTTGAAAACAATGAAACTAATTGTTTTACAATAGGACTACGTTGAATGTCGTGACCGTTCATTTGAATAAGTGAAATATCAAGTGGATGTTTATACGTATTTATTTTATCGATAATGTATTGTAATCCGTTATCTTCACATCTATCACTTTGGTCCACATCACCGGTGATAACCATTTTTGTATCTGTCCCGATACGCGTAGTAAGCATAATCATTTGCGACGGACTTGCGTTTTGCATTTCATCAGCAATAATAAAAGAATCCTTGAAAGTGCGACCGCGCATATATGCGAGAGGCGAAATTTCAATCGTACCGACACGCACCATATCGTCAACCTCTTTTTTGTTATAGAATTCTAAAAAGATGTCGAATATGGGTCTGGTCCATGGGTCCATTTTATTGACGATATCGCCGGGTAAGAACCCGTGTTGTTCATTTTCCACAGATATAATAGGGCGCGTAATAATAATTTTGTCGATATCCCCCGACTGTAATTGTTGAATGGCGAAAAGACATGCGAAAAGAGTTTTGCCACAACCGGCTGGTCCGGTTCCAATGACAATGGGTATCGTATTATTTTGCAATGATTTAAGATAGGCGACTTGTTGTAGTGTTTTTGGTATATATTTATGAAGAGGTTTCGTAGTGAGTTTATTATTGCGTGTTGTTGTTTTTTTCACATTCTGTATAAAGTTATCTTCAATTTTCATTCCATTCCATTCTTCCATCCAATCTTCTGATTTTTTTTTATGTCTTCCGTATAATGTAGTAGTAGAGCGTGACGTAATAAATAGGTTATGTATATAAATGGGTGATATGTGCGAATGCAATAGATAGGAGTTTGTCGGTCTCAATGAGAATAGAGTAGGAATAATAAATTGAAATGCGCGTCGTGGAATCATACTAAAGTTAAATATGAAATAATGAAATAAAAAAAATCAGTGGGTTTAACTCATAAAAACGTATTAAGCGTAAGGGTCAATGCCTTTAGATTGTAGAATATCTACCAAAAAAGTAATTTTAACGGGGTCGAAACCGGTTCCGGAAGGAGGTAATCCATATATTTTGATATAGTAATTAAATACGGGTGCGAGTTGGAACGTTTGAGTAAGCGACATATTACTACTACTGGCGGTATTTTCAACCGACTCAACATTTTTATCAGACAATATGTCTTCCACGCGTTTTTCGAGAGTGGCTTTATCAAGTTGTAAGAAAAGATTGTCTCCGTGTAAGGTGTAAGAATTAAATGAACCAATTAAAGTTTCTTCTGCTATTTTGAGAAGAAGAATCATAGTAGAATTGGAAGTTTTGGATTGTATATTTTGAATACTATTGACCAGATTCGTGTATTTGATAAAATCATTAGGTATTTGTTCGTAAGTTTTGTTTGCCATATTGGATCCATACATAGTTTCAATAATCTTGAGTATATTTAAATAAGTATCAGTTAAGAATGAAAGTTCGTTCGTCCCCCCGTTCCCAGTAGAAACCGGATTAATAAGAGATCTTGTTTGCGAATTAGTCTGGGTATTAGTAAATAATGATTTACTAAAAGATGGCATAGGATAGCGAATATATACAATTTATTAGAAAAAATATGTAAAATTATACTGTATATCGAAACATACAAATGAGTTTACGTTTTCCGTGTGTAGAATGTGGTTTATTCCCGATGATTGCGGGAGATTTAAATAGCATAGTAGAGAGTTGTGTATCAACTGTATATTGATTTGATTGTAAATAAGATAAGATGGAGGGAATATCATTTTCATTCATGAATGCGTCTCCGTGTTTAACGTTCGGTTGCGTTTGTGAATGAGGATATCGAAAAAGGGCAAAGGTACATTCATTTGCTGAGAATGGCGAATTGGTTTGGAACGGTGATAATTTATTAGTATGTATAGACTGAACCATACCCGAAATGGGTCCGGTAGGCATGGTGCTGAGTGTAATAATATTATGATACGTTTTGAAATACGTATTCAAGTAAGGTTCTAAATAAAGTGCTACAGTAGTGTTTGGTTTATCAAATGGACTAATCATAGTTATGTATAAGATTTACAATAGGCAAACAATAAAAATTGAAAGATTCTTTTTAAAATATTTAAAAGTAATTAACAATACAAATTGACAACAATAATAAAAGATGAATGAGATAGTGGAAAAATTAAAGGAAGAAAAGATAAATGTGAAAACGATCCGGCATACATTTTCAAGTGAGGTGGTAGAAAAATTAAAGGAATTTTCAATCTTACATCAATATGAAAAATCAAAAGAATATCGCGAATCTTGGAAACAATGGACGAATAACGAAATGATAAAAGAATTATTGGACCGGGATATAGGACGATTAGTAGAAGCAGGTATGAATGGTGATATAATGGATAGAATGTATAAAAGTTCTCGTTATTATTATCGTAAAAATCCAAAGACGGATGAACCAAAAATACCGAAAGAACGAAAAGAATATGAAGGTCTGCCGCGAAATATGCTACGTGATATAGATAATATGATATTATGTGAAATGATGAAAAACATAAAAGACGGATTGGTTTTAATTACTCCGCAAACCCTCTATGAAAAATACATTTTGGATAATAAATCTAATATTGAAGAAATAAATTTCACAACAACCGAAGATAAAATGAATAAATTAAAAAAAACATTCAAAAATCGCTTTTATACAATGAAAGTAAAAATACAAAAAAAATAAATAGAAAATAGAAAGTGTATAATAATATACATTTTTTACTGGTGGTATACTATACGACAAAATGGTTAATGATAAAAAGAAAGAGCTAAAGAAGAAAGAACCAAAATTATTATCACAGGGAACATATGGATGTATATATCGACCAGGTATAAGTTGCGACGGTTCGATATCAAATAGTGTTAAATACATAACCAAAATACAAAAACAAGACGAAACTTCAAAACGAGAAAATGAAATAGGAAAACTGGTGTTGAAAATGCCAAATCATACCCAATATTATGCCCCCGTAATGGAAAGTTGTAATGTATCTTTGGCAAAAATAGACGGAAATGAAATAGAAAAGTGTGATTTCATAAAAAATGAAAGGGAAGAAAGTTATGAGACCAATAAAATACGATATGTAGGGAAAAATACGCTTGGAAAGGAAATGTTACAATTATTTAAAAAACAACCTGCAAAGGTCGTAAAAACAATTTTACATAATTACCGAAGATTGTTGGATGGTTTTGACAAGTTAAATAAAGCAGGTGTAATACATTACGATATCAAAGATAACAATATAATGTGTGATGCAAAAAATCACAATCCGATTATAATCGATTTTGGATTGTCAATAGATATAAATAAAATCGGTGAAAATGATTATGCGGATGCGTTTTATGTATATGGACCGGACTATATGCCGTGGTGCATAGATATCGCTTTTTTATCTTATTATAGTAGAAAATTAAAAGCTGAAACGAATACTATAAAAGTAGATATCGGTTTTATGAATATGGATAGTGAACCAACGGGTATGAAGGATGATAATTTGGTGAAAAAGGAAGAAGTAAATAAGATAATAGACGACTTTTGTGGAAAAAATGACGTAACAACTCTATTGTCCCGAGAAGAAGTAGATAATTATAAAAAAATCCTGAATATATATTTCAAACAGATGATAGGAAAGACGTGGAAAAGTTTACGAACCGAATTGTTGAAAAATAAAATGTCGTGGGATAATTATGGTTTATCCGTCATGTTATTATTGAGTTTAGATAATTTTCATATTATAGAGTCCAATAAGGAGAACAACCAAGAAAATGCCTTGTTTGAATACATACAGTTGTTGAAAAAAAATATATTATCAGAACCAATGACGCGCCAAACGTGTGAAGAAACACTTGTCGAATTGGAAAAAAAAAGGATAGATAAAAGAAAATTTAACGATCTTCAAAATAGAATTATAATACAGTCACAACAGTCTGGTTCATATGAAAAAATAGAAAATGAAATGTCTAAACAATATTTGCGTAATCGTGCGCTATAAAAAGTTAGGTGGATTCGAGTAAAGTGGTATGAGTAAGAATATGCGAGACAGTTTCGAATGGGTTTTGTATTTTATGTTTCGGAAATGATTTTAGAATATGAAGAAGAGGAATAGAGAACCCCGATAACAACATTGTGTTGTAGTCATTAAATTTACAAGGTAAAAAGTCGTTAAAATCATTTGAAACATTCCAATATGCGATTATTGGTTTATAAAACCGATATTGTTGAAGGATATTCGATATATACTCGTGAAAGTATATACCTGGTATATTATTGTAAAATGAATGAGAAAATGTAGAGAAAAAAACAAAGCGTAAATGGTTATGTTGTTTTTGTGATGATGAATGAATAAACGTTTGTCCTATTTGTTTAAAAAGAGAATGAATAGATAAATCGAAAACGGGTTCAATATGTTTGTATATATAGGTAACAATATCTGTAAAATGATGGATGTTATCAAAGGAAATCCAATTATGTTTTTGTCCTAGAAGAAAAATGCGGTTATGAATTTTATTATGCTGTGCTATCATAATAGAGAATGCAATACTTGAAAACAGTGTATCAATGCGACTATCCTGACATGTAGTATCTATAATAGGAATAGTATGTTGAAATGAATTGGAAGAGAATGACAAAGATAATAGTTTCCATTGATGATTGAGAACCTGAATTTGAGTGCGTGTATCGTGTGTATCTTTTAATTGCGATAGAGAAATCGCTTCTTTTACATAATAGTGGATAGGTAAAGGTGTAAAAATGCGCGGATTAGTATGTGTTGTGGTAGTGTTATGTAATTTCGAATAGAATGATCGTTCAAAATTCGTTTTACAAGCAATGCTTTGTTCATCCGTAATTGTTTTATCTGACAAACCAAAAAATGTGTTTTTCTGTTTAGAAATAGTAATAGCGGACGTAGTATTTGGGTTTATGTTATTGATAGTATGAGAACATTGGTTAATTTCGGTAGTTTCTAATATTTTATTCAAAAAAGATACATCTTTACGGAATAAACGAGAAGCTTTATGTATCGCTTTAATATAAGAGGTGTGAGTAGTAGGAGTAGAAAGTATATGTGGATTTTTCATATGGACCCAATGAACGACAAGTTTTTTGAAGAGCCAATCGTGTTGTTTTTTTTCTCTGGGTATCCATTTTGCGGAATTCGAAATATAATTTCTATCGCGCGGGTGTTGTGAGAAATTCCAAGTATATAAATCTTGTTTCAATTGATTATTGATAATGTCAATACATGTCAAAATAAGTGGATGTTCTGAGTCTAATGTGGAAGTGTCTTTGCAATATTGACAAAGATATTTAATATCGCGCCAAGAACCGTGAGAACCGTGTGTAAATTGATGTATCATTTTAATTGCGGTTTCTGGGAAGAATTCATACCAAGAATAGACCATCAAGTAGGATAGTGTATGTTCCCCTTTACCGTGACGAATGGACCGCGTTTGAATAACAAGGTGATAAAATAAATCGAAATAACGATCAATAAAATCGTAGGATGAATTCGCGTATTTTTTCAATGTAGAGAGAACGTGACAATATCGCTTAGTGAATAAATGTTCTTCTTTGTTGTTGAAAAATCGTGCGGTATGAAAATGAAAGAATACCAATTCATTTTGAAAAAAGGTTTCCAAACTATGACAACTATTAAGGGGGGGAAATTCATTTTCCAATATTGAATTCATTAGACTATAATAATATTGTATGAAATTTTTATATTATTTTGTGTAATTCATATAATATGTATCGAGATGGGGTCCTACATTTGAGAACATTATGGTCTAGGTTCTCAATTCCCCATTACAAAATGTTTTTAGTGAATTGTAAGTCTCTTTTTCTTTGTAAATCTACGTCGTTTTTGTGGTATATGATTATTATTACTTCTAATATTCATAGTAACTGATTTGGGATGTCGCTTATTGTTATGTTTCGTTTTGTTATTATGCGTTTTTAAAATGGATTTTGCCGTGGTTCTATGAGAACCTTGGTTCTCGATATCCTCTTGAAAAACAAAGTATATGGAATTAATTTCGTGAAACATAAAAATCGAATTGGGAATAACAATATCATTTAATTGTTTTGTAATATTGAAAAACCTTTCATTATTCGATTTATTTTGCGTAAATATTTCGATATTATCGGGTTCAATATCAATAAAGAAAGTAACAATTTCATCAAATTTATATTTGGAAAGAGTTCCAAAATTCATATTTTTCCCGGTTTGAATAATTTTCAATACTTCATCTTGTGGAATGCCATATAATTTATTCTCGTTCTCTACGGATGAATTCGTAATAAGATGTGTATTTTTTTTCTCGTGGTTCACTCGTTCAATGTATTTGTTTCTATTAATAAAGAGTGAATATACGTTTATATGTTCGACGGGTTCTCGTTGATATTTGTTTTGAATTTCTTTCATCTTATTTTGTTCTATCAACCAAGAAATATCAAGGTCATTATCATCCATAGCAATATCCATAAAAATCGTAGTTTTGAATAAACCGACATCTTTTTTTGTAAAATTAAACTAATTGTCCTGAAAAGGAATTAAATAAACGATGTGTATATATAATGTCTCGGAACTGCAAAACAGAAAACTTGGAATCGAATATAAAAAAGTCTTATCATACATAAGAAGGTATAGTTATACACTAAATAATAGTACAAACTGATTTATTAATGATATAAATAAAAAAAATTCGCCAAGTAATATTAAAACAAAATTAATAGAAATAACTTACCCGAGACAGCAATCTACACAGTAGATTAATTCCTGAATATTATTGTAATGAAAACATTACATATAACAATAGTCAGATGCCGGTGATATAATATATCATCGGTATAAAAGAGTTCACAATAGTGAAAACAAAACTATGTATAACATAGAACAGGGTGTAGAGAATAGGGTATATGTGGCAAATGGTAGACTATCATAAAATTGAAACATACAATGTTATGATACAGATAAGAAAAGATGAACGTAACCGAAATGAAAATATCAACAGTATGTATTCCCCGTGTAGAAAATACAATAAGCAAAGAATATGTGAAGACAAAGTTTGTAAACCTAAATATTGGAAAAATATTGTCGGTACAGGAGATTCCATTATACAAAGAAAGTGATTATAAGCGGATTATCATTAAAATTAAATGGAATTATACAAATGAAATCACGCAGAAGATTCAAAATAAATTCACGGAATCGGGAATGGTAAATATAGTATATAACACTCCCTGGTTTTGGAAGGTTTGTCCGGCGCGTTAATATAATGACGGATGAAGTTGTGAGATAAAGGACGAAAGAGCCGGATTGATATCATAAAAGTAGTCGTCAATATTGGTATTTTTTTTCCAGAAGAAACATAATATACAGAACCACCATTTATTTTGATTTTGCTCGGCGGTGTAAATTTCTTTTGTAAATATATTTTCTACGATGGTATATGTAGATTGGAATTCTACAATTTCTTTTCGCAAGTGTTCTTTGATATCCCGTAATTCGTTGATGCGCGTTTGTTGTCCGTTACGAATGAAAATACCAGTATCAATCATTTTAAATTCGGAGTTATTTTTCAGTTTTTCTGTACGAAGTTTGATTCGGTCTTGTTTTGCCCACTGATAATGTATGTATTGTATCTCATTTTTGACGTTTTTAAGTTTTTCAATGAGTTCTTTTTTATGAGTTTCGGTTTTCTTAATAAATGAAAATATATTTGCGTGACAAATAACTGGAAATAGTTTTTTAATTTCTTCGGGTATCAGGACTGGGTTCGTAAGTTTATAATCCGATATTTTATTTTCTACTTCATTAAATTTTGTTAATATGAAGTTGGAAACATCATTTGGGTCATCAACCACTAATAATTTACTATTCGCGAGTTCGAGTGAAGTTTCCATATTATCAAAGAGTGTGGCTAATAGCATGTACATCTCCCCGGTGGATTCTAATTTGAAATAGTTGATTAATGCGATAAACAATGCTAATAATGCGTTGAATCCTGATATAATATTTGTATTCCAAGAACCACACGTAATCATTGGTGAAACCATTGCGATAAGAGTACTAATAAGAATAGCCGGAAAAAATAGACAATTCAGTTTTTGTTGGGTAATATTTCTGGATAGAGTATACAAACTTTTTTGACCTTTTACAAAGGTAGTGAGAATATCTAATTTATTGGACGGATTTGTGTGTGAAAAGCGGTCCGGATAGTATTTTGTAATGTATTTTTCAATATCATTTGTATTAAATTTTTTGTATTTTGTTACAGTTGTTGGTACCCGGACGTGTTGGTCCATAAAATGTGTATTATCTTCGCTCCCGTGGTCGCTTCCACTTCCACTTCCACTTCCACTTCCACTTCCACTTCCACTTCCACTTCCATAATTACTACCGGTTATAGATATAACAGGACTTATACTTCTGTATGTATTGTATTCATCATTTTCCGGTTGATAATTTTGTATATTACGGATTTTGCCTAGGTCTTGCGATGTTAAATTATTGAAGTGTTGTTGGGTATAAGTTTCTAAATGTATTTCACCTTGAATATTATTGTTGGGTATACATTCATTGTGGTCGTCATTATGAATATCAATAGTAATTGCGTCGTGTGGGTCACTTTCAGAGGAAGACGAACCATATTTAATACTCTCACTCTCATTGGGAGACGTCATTTAGTATGTAAAGTAGATAATATAGAAAGCGATAATATTATTATTCTTACAACGCTCAAAAATTGAATAATCCCAATCGTCGTATAATATTTAAATCAAACATAGTAAACGTAAAATGAAATCACAAGGAGTAATTCAAATGGATAAGAAATATTATAAACAAGAAGTGGATAGATATATTCGTAATAATCCATCCAGATTAATGACATCTCGGTTTACAAATACAACAAAAAACGAAAATGATATGTATAAACAAAGTAAAAAGATAAATGGGAGTTTGTATTGTACTCCCGAACCAATCTCGTGTTCTGTGCCATTCGATACAAATGTGCTAGTTTTAGAAATGAATAATGATACAAACAAAATTATGGCGATTGGAAAAGTAAAAAACAAACCAATTACCGGGACTATAAATGTATATGAAAACCGAAACTATAATAGGTTTATATACGCAGGGCAACATCACATAAAGCGCGAAGATATGAATGAAGAAGAAGACAAAATAATGCGGGTGTTTGATGTATTATGTTTTACTGGGAACAAACATATGAAACGCGGTCAAGGATTGAAGTCGTTCCCTGGAGAAATGCTATATCGCATGTCATCCCGGATTGATATAATAGACTTTATTACAAAAATGTTTGAACGGAGAACAATAAATACAACAACAAGAATTATGTAAAAAGAAATACAAAAAGAAACTGATATAGTTTTTTATCCTATCAATATAAGTAGAATAATTATGTCTGAACCAAATGATATATATGACGTTTCCAAATATACAAACGAAGAATTATTTGGAATATTAGATGTATCGAATCCAACCGACCGTGAATTGGAAGCAAGAATATTACAACTAATAAAAAAATATTCAAATGAAGACGAAACAAACGAATTATATATTTTTTTTGAAGACATATATAGTCATTTTTTTGAAGAAGATGAACCGACCGAATTGGAAGAACAAGAACAAGATTACCAAGAAGGAATGGAGGACACAACACCTACGGATGAATATCGCTATGATATAGCATCAACTACACCAACTGCGTCACTACAAACCACTGGGACATATAACGACCATAATGCGGATGTTAATACAAACGATACTGATAAAACAGACGGGGTAGGACTTACGCAACAATTGGAGTATACCGCGGGGTCATTAAATCCTATATTGAAAGAAACAATCAAGCGTGTTATTAGTATCGACAGTCAATATCGAGATAACAAGATTACTCAAACATCAACCAACTTCACTATCAATTTGTCAGAAGCACTTACAGACGTGGTATCACTCCGGTTATATTCAGTCCAAATACCATATACATGGTATACTGTGAATGAAACATTTGGTGGAAATCGTATGTTTATAAGAGGGATAACTCCAGGTATAGATGATGGAACACACGATTATTCAATCGAAATTCCTTCAGGAAATTACACCGAACCGGAATTAATAACAGCGTTGAATGGAAACATAACAGAATTAAAAGAATTATTTACGGATATAAGTTTTGGGGACACTGGTTTTCAAGATTATAATGCAAGCAACGGAAAAACTAATTTTACAATGGATATTGAAAACAGATATAATCAAACCGGATACAATTTACATTTTCCAGATTGGAGTCAGTATAATGAAACAGATGAAGATTTGAGAAAAAAAACGATTCACGGTTTTTTGGGATACAAGGATATGTCATATAACACGTATTCAGTAAAATCCGAACCAATAGATTATATTTCGGCTGAAGATCCGAGTTCAAAGTTCAATATAACAGATGAGAACCGGTATTTCACGTTATATATTGTAGATAATACAAAAACAAATGCTTCTATTTATAAAACAAATTATGATTACACACAACGCATAGAATTGACGATTAGTAATGGAGAATGGAGTCGTGCTGAAATAACGGACAATTTATACAATGTAATAAAAAATAGATCTTATTTATCTAGCGAATCAACTATCGAAAGTATTTCTATCCCGCCCAAATCATATTTTTTGTTAGCAATAAAGCCGTCGCGAGAAGTGACCACGAGTATATTGTATCCAAATATATGGTTAGATTTTCCGGTTAACAACACAACTAATGAAGAAAAAGAAAATATATGGTTAGGTAGTAACTCTTGTTTCCATTTTGTGGCAGATACAGATACAGACGCAGGTTACGCAAGTATATTATTGAATAGTACAAAATCTGAACTGGACCCATTGGGGGTAGAAATAAGTGAATATACTATTCAATCGAATCCAATTATAAAATATATTTGCAATAAAGAATATTTAATATCACCATACAACAATTTTACAGTGGATGTAAGTAATAGTTCAGGAAGTACATTATCCGAATATTTAAATAACATCAAAACTGGACGAGTTCAAAATACAAGAAATAATAATTTGGAGTATGTAAGTGAGAATAACACAGAGCAACGATTTGACCTGAAGACTACTATAAGTAAACATTTATCAGTGTTTAATTCAGACTTTAATATAACGTTAGGTCCTGGATTAGATAATGCTAATTTCGATTTGAGTGGCATTTCAGGCATTTCAGACAATATATATACACTAACGACGAGTGTTAATCTACCTGATATATCGGGTGAATTATTTCGCATTGAGTATCTATATAGTGACTTTTCATCTAACCTAGTTATAAATGAACCAACCGGTACACAATCAGATATAAATGCGATTAACCAGGTACAACAGGATTTGAACGATGTATTTATTGGCACTATATTCGAAGGGACCGGGATAGAAATTACGTTTGATAGTTCGAACAATAACAGGGTCATAGAATTAACTATTCAGGCAGATATTAAATTAATAGAAACTGATTATGATATTCAGTTTTTAGACCGTGGTAGAACAGTTGATATAACAGAGTTTGACATATCACTTGGAACACAATTCACTCACATCACTCCAAATGATGATTATAATTATGAATATTCATTAACCGCATCTACCAGTGGAACCACTTATGACATATCTGAAAACGATTTATTAATGAATATACGATATAAGGGAACCGATATTTCATATAATATTGTATCAACATCTAATTTAACAGGACCATCTGGTGAAATAATCGAATATATAACGAAGACCATACAAGACTTCAGTAACAACGATGTATATCTTTTCCGCGACTCAATAACGACTGTAGATGGCTCTTTAAATTTATCACCCGACATCACAATAACGGATGTATATGGAAATATGAAAATAAGCGACTTTGATATAACAATAGGAACAGATTTATCTAATACATTCAATCTAACACATAATGCGAATGACCCTATAAATGTATATAAATCTCACACAGTAATTCCATACGCAGATGAATATACAATTTCAGGTGAATTATTCCGTTTCACATCTAAAAACCCAAACGGTGATAGTAGTGAAACTGATATGTCATTTATAGTGGTATCCGAGGGACAGATAGACGGTTCTTACAATACGATAAGTAACGATGTTGTTACAGTAGCAACCAATTTCAGCGATAATAATATCAATATGTTTCGTGGTACAACCATGAGTTTTGTCCCGGTAGATATGAGCGGTTCATTAATATTAGATATAAGTGTAAATATTCCATTTACAGAAAGAAAACCAGTAGTATTATCTGATTTTACAGTAACGTTAGGTGATGGACTGAAAAACGCATTTAATTTTACAACAGAAACTTCACTGGGAGTATACGATTCGTCATTTTCGACTACATTTGACGATATTTATACAGTTCCCGTAGGTGAACTATTACGTTTAGACTTTAATTCAACAGAGAATAGGTATATACAATCTCAATATGACACCTCGTATAGTATTATTACAGATGCTGATATAGAAGGAACATATGACGAGGTTCAGACCGTAATAAACACGATATTTGATGATTTTACAGACTCGAATAATGTGAATATATCACTTAACACAGATATATTGTTTACAGCAGATAATGAACGAAGTGATATTAGTGCGAATTTAACAGTAGTTTTGTCAAACGCCGAAATGATTATAAGTGAACCCCGCGATTTATCATTATCTGATTTTACCACTACTATTGGACCGGATTTATCAAACAATTTCTTTTTGTATCAGGAAAGTGCTGTATCGGGTGAATATAAATCTACAAATACATTTGATTATAATGAAAGTTATACAGTATCTGGAGAGTTATTCAGGTTTGAATATAAGAATAACAATGATTATACCGACATTTCTTATAATATAACAATAGAACCATCAGTTGCACTAACCGGAAGTTACGATTATATTTCATCGCAGATAAATCAACTTATAACAAATAAGAACATATTTGCTGCAACAAAATTACAGTTCGACCGAATTACATTGAGTGGAGAACTAATATTTGACTTGACACAAGATAGAATACATAGCGAGAATACAAGTTGGTTTAGAAATTTACATATAGACCCAATAATGATAGATACGAGTTTTTCTTTACTGAATGATGTAAAACAATCACAACAAGTAGCAAGTGTAACAGAAACATTTTTTACAGATTTATCATATCATGAGATTGAGACAACTAATATTGATTATAGAGGAATTAAAGGATACAAAGGAATTTCACAGAATTTGTTGGAGTTAGTAGAAGATTCTTCGATACAATTCCGTCCAATTGATTCAGGAGTATATGACGTGAATAATGTAAACGTAATCGATATTAAAATACCGCACGGAAAGTACACACGAGACCAATTAATAAAAAACATAAACGCCGGATTTACAAATAATGTAAACGCATCTCAATCGGAGATAGGTACAAATAACTATGGTAATGGCAAGACCGTTATAGATAGTATAATAAATAAAGTATTTACTGCGAAGGATTATTCATTGGTGTTATTTTCGAATGAAATAACTGGTTGTGGTTCAAACTCCGGTAGTTTTGGGAAAGCCACTGTAGATACAACATTAGGATATATGTTAGGATTTCGTGAAAAAACCATATATACATTTGTGGATGATACACAAACAATTACGAGTGATTCAGTAGTGACAACAAACTTATTTAACTATTTTTTGATATCGATTGATGATTATATTCAAAATCGTTTAAACGACGGCATTGTTACCATTGTTCCAAAAGAAAGTGATATCACGTTGCCGAATTATGCGAATCGTTCAAACCTAATTTGTAATCCAGTATCTGGGTTATATATGTATGATGTAAACAGTGGTAGCAATGAAGGTAATGGGGATACAAATTCAAATGGGAATAATTTAACACAAAGTCAAATATATTCAATGGTAGAGATTGCGAATTCAAAATCGAGTTATATTGGAAGTGAAAATGAAACAATTAGTAAATACGGTTCGGGACCATCGACAAACGATGTATTTGCGATTGTACCAATGAAATTAACCTCACTGCAACCGGGTCAGTCTTATGTCGAGTTTGGTGGAACATTACAGCAACAGGAACGCGTTTATTTTGGACCGGTAAATATACAGCGCATGACAATCAAATTAGTAACCGACCGCGGAACAATAGTAGATTTGAACGGCGCGAATTGGTCTTTTTCTATCATTTGCGAGCAATTATATAAACAACAATCGTAATTATGTGAATGGTAAATTCTATATGCGTATTATAAGTAGATAAGTAGAGAAGTAGAATGTATCATTTTATTCCAACAATTACAACAATCAAAGAGGTTGTAACATCGCCAAATATTGCACTGAAACTGCTAGACATGGTAGGATTTTATGGTCCATTTGTGATTGCGATGACAACTATATCTGGTTTATGGTATCAGACGATTTATCTACGCGGATATTTAGTTCTCTTCGTATTGAATAGTATAGTAAATAAAGTATTGAAACAACTAACGCGCGACCCAAGACCGCCCGATGGTAAAAGTATAGTGGACGAACAATATGGTGGTGCGGATAAATATGGTATGCCATCCGGACACGCTCAATCAGTATGGATGTCATCGGTATTTTTATATTTAGTCAATGGTTCATTTGGGACGGCTCTATTTCATTTTTTCTTGATTATTTTGACATTGTATCAACGATGGAAATATAAACGTCATACGACCGAACAGTTATTGGTTGGTTCATTTGTAGGCGGGGTTCTCGCGGTATTATGTTATCATATATTAACAAAATTCATAACAGGGACGATTGACAATGGTACATACGATACTGAAATACGTAATATAATGTCACTATAATTATATAATGTCTCAGAGCGATTATTTGAAACGAAAACGGATAGCAACACAATTACAAATAGATAATGATACGGAAAAACAACAACCCGTATTTAACAGCGGAACCTTGTTGGATTACAAAGAATTTGAATTAAGTAATAGTATAATAAATACAAAAAAGGCGTTGAATCGCTTACAGCAGGACGGGAAACAACGCGTATTTGGAATGGACCAGGTGGTAAGTGGATGTACGACATTTCCGGCATGCACTACAGTAGGAAGAACCAATCGTGTTCCATTACTCGATAGCAAATGTCGTGTGATGCCCTTGAATATTGTAGAGAGAAATGCGGCGACAAATCTGAAAAATGGGTGTAAATGCGTATTGAATAGTGCGATTACAGATACAAATATATGTAGTTGTAAGCGCGGAGCGTTTGGTATTGTGCGATAATTGTAAGTCGATTTACATATTTAGAAAATAGATGTATAAATATATATATTTTCGTAGAAGAACTTGAAAACAAAGTAAGATGTGTAATATATAGATAGAATGACAGATATTAGTGGTGGTGCTTGGATATCAGATTCAACCGCGAATCGTTACAAACAAACGTATTTGAAAGGATTTTTAGATCTTAGTTATGGTGACGTCACATTGCATCATGGAAATGTAGTATTGAAAGGGGAAAATCGCAGTGGTGGCTCGGGAGGCGACTTAATAGTAGAGAATGGTAGTATCGGTATCGGCACGAACACTCCGCAATATACCTTGGATGTAACAGGGCAGATCGCTGGTCATGGTGATTCTATTTTTTACCGTACCACGGCTTCGGCTAAAGTAGCACGTCCTCACGCAGTTCTTACACTAGAAAATGATGAAAATAACGCAACTCACGGACATGGAAAACCTTGTTTATTTATGGGTTGGACTGGCAGTGATGCATGGGCGTTTGGTCAAGGTGGTACAACCGGTGTTAATGGTAATACTACTACTCTAGGATTGGGCCCTGGTAATAATACTACTACTGATGCTTACGGGTGGACGCCTAAATTTAACTTTGGCACTAATGGTCACATGGGTATCGGTACGAGCGCTCCACAATATATGTTGGATGTACGGGGAACTATAGGAGGTGAAAACTTTTTGGATAGTGGTACAGACGCTTACATATTCGATAACTCGCAGGGTGTGATGTATGGTAAACAAGGAGCTCCAAATGTTGATAATGATGGGCTACAACTTGGTACAACTGGTACTCCTTATGAGCGTGTAGGAATGTCTATTTTAAATACTGTTGGAACTAATTCGAAAGATGACTATCACACCAATCATGGTTGTATACAATTTCATACGCATGAGGCCGGAGATAAATTCAGAACTCCAATGACAATACAATACAATGGCAATGTCGGTATCGGCACGAACGCTCCAGGAGCCCATTTACACGTTTACTCCAACTCGACTAACGTCCCAACAGAGATATGGATAGGTAAGGAAGGCCACGATTGTGCTATCTTTAAACATTTTACTAATACAGATCATCTCTCTATATTTCATGATGGGGATAGCAACGATCTTGGGTTAAATATAATCAAGGGTGGTCGTGTCGGTATCGGCACGAGCACTCCAAACCCATTGTGTACGTTGGATGTGATAGGACCGATTCGTTCAACTGCTGTGTTAAGCACATCTTCTCCAGCACACGTAGAGATTAGTACGGGTCCAAATTTAGCTCATATCGATTTTGCGTGTCTTAATGGTGACTATGATGGTCGCATCATATGCCATGGCGGTTCTAGTACTACAAAAGGTTCAGGTTTAATGCAATACAGTGGAGGCTATCACCTATTCGATAACTCTATTGGGATCCTGGGTGATCGTTATCTTGAATTTGGGAATGGTGTTACAAAAGAAACAAGTTCGGGTAAAATGGGATATGAAACATTTTCGGGGATTGGGAGTGGAATTTTAGATATCGTAGGTGGCGGGTTGAGTAATTATAATCGAGTCGTGAAAATATTTGATAAACTAGAAGTCGAATATTTATCATTGAATAACACTTTTACTTTCTCTAAGAGTAGTGGTGATTTACTTATTTCTCATGATGACGCTACTACCCGGAGTGTTATACTTAGTAATACGTGGAATGTGCTAAACCCCGACAATACCAGTCGGGGAACAAATCTGGAATTAGATGGGGATATAATAATAAAACCGAATGCGAATAGTTCGCTTAGCTTATACTCACAATTGTCAACTATTCAACTATGGGCTACATTTCATGCACATACAGATGGCGGTCCAAGACGTGCTGCAGATATAATCGGTGGTTTTGCGGGCACCGACTACGGGACATCCGGAACTGGTACATGGGGAAATGAATTTTTAAGTTTTGGTGTTGGCAACCCGAATAGTGGATTTGTCGATACACACCCAAAAACCGAACGTATGCGTATCACTACTGTTGGTGTCGGTATCGGCACGACCACTCCAACTGCCAAATTACATATTTACGGCGGCGCGTTAGGAGGTAATTACGCGGATGAAATAACATTAGCAAATTTTGAACATACAACCTCTACTAACGTTAGTGCATTAAAAATTATTACTCGAAGAGATGTCAATGGGAGTGATTGGTACACCGCAAGCACTGTGATACGGCAAGTTACTGATGTAGCCTGGCAAGCTTATATAATATTCAACCCGCCTGGTAATGATTATGGAATGGCATTAGGGACCAATAACGGTGAGGCCTTAACTATCAGTAGCAATAGAAACATCGGTATCGGCACGAACGCTCCAATCGCAACATTACACGTTAGAGGAGACACTAACAATATGGGCTATGTATCGGGGACAAGCGGAGGCGCTTATTCGTGGAATGGTAGTGTTACCATTCCAATTCAGAGTAGTACGAAAATAATAGCATATTTTGAACCTGCGACCGCGACAAATAGTGCAAATGCTTATGTAGCTGTTGATGGTGAGTTACTTGCCGTAGCAGGCGTACTGACCGCATCAGATGAAAGAATAAAGAAAGACATAGTAGATGTACAAGACGCTTCCGCATTGGAAACTCTACGACAACTGAAACCCAAAAAGTACAAATACAAAGATGTAATAAATAAAGGCGAAGAACCGGTCTGGGGATTTATCGCCCAAGAAGTGAGAGAAACATTACCATATTCAACAAGATTGATGACAAAAACCATACCAAATATTTACGAATTGGGAAGTGTAAGTGGAGACAACCATGATATAGTAACTTTGACAACATACAAAACAAGTGATTTCAGTAAGGACGCATCTGCGAATTTACATAAGACAATCGAATTTTTCACAATCAAAGATCAAAAAGAAACAGCTGAAATCATCGAAGTAATTGATGAATATACTTTCAAGGTAGACAAAGATTTGTCAGATTGGAGTGGAAGTGTGGATAGTTCAGGAAATATAATAACAGAAACACAAGAAGAAATCCAATATGATACGTCAGGAAACGAAGTAGTAGATGCGTCTGGAAATGTGGTAAAGACAACAAAAACAACCTATCCAGGAAATGAATTATTTGTCTACGGGCAAGAAGTAGATGATTTCCATGCAATAAAGAAAGAGGCAATATGGACGATAGCGACAGCTGCACTACAAGAAGTAGATAGACAACTTCAAACCGCGAAAGGTACGATACAAGACCAAGAAACGAAGATACAAGACCAAGAAACGAAGATAAATGCGATACTGTTGCGTTTAGAAAAAGCGGGTATAGCAGAGTAATAATGTATGATTTAGATAAAACAATATAATACTGATTCGTTTATAATTTCAATGATATAAACATTGAAATAATATATGTCAAAATATTATATACTAATATGACCGATCATTGGTATGGCGACGTCGGACAAACGAATAAGTTGAGACAGAGTTATGTAAAAGGATTTATTGATATTAGTGGCGGTGACTTGAAGGTCCGTAATGATAATAATTTAAAATTCTTCAGCGGTGATGCGTCAAATGTATCAAAATTAACAATGAACGCAACAGAATACGTTGTGGAGGGTAAACGATTTGAGAGCGAGGCAAGTGAGAGTGACATCACTGTAGATAATTCGAAACTTGCATTTTTGAAAGATTTAAGCGATAATGCCCAGTTCCAAATGGACCAACTATTTAATACAACAAAGTTTATTGCGACAGACGGTAGTGCTAATGCTACAACATTAATCAATCTAACCGGAGGTGAGATCAAGGTGTCTGGTGATATTGTGCCAACTGCCGGTGAAACATATAATTTAGGTAGTGAAGCGTTACCATTTAATTCGTTATACTTAAAAAACCAGACCATTTATTTTGATACGAACGACCCGGGAGCGGGAACGAATACTTATTCTGCGTTTTCGTTTAATGAAGTAACCGGGCAACTCGACCTTTCGTTCAATAATAAGATTGGTTCCACAGTGTTAAGTTACGAAGATAAAGTGGCGATTGGTTATCATCCCAATAATTCAGTGCCTGGCGCATATTTAGACGTTTCTGGAAGTTCTTTATTTCAGGGAACAATAAATGTATTGAGTGGTGACATTTCATTGAATGACAATCTAGCAGTGGGTGGAACCGCCAGTATTAGCTCTACTCTTGCTGTTGTCGGTGCTACCACATTGAGTAATACATTGGATGTTACTGGTGCTACCACATTGAGTGATACATTGGGTGTTACTGGTGCTACCACATTGAGTGATACTTTGGGTGTAACAAAAACCGCAACAATGAGTTCTAATTTAGTTGTAGGACTTGATGCTTCCCTGAACTCTACTTTGAATGTTGCGGATGTTGCAACGATGAATTCCACATTGAATGTAACCGGTGCTACCACATTGAGTAATACATTGGATGTTACTGGTGCTACCATATTGAGTGATACATTGGGTGTAACAAAAACTGCCACAATGAGTTCTAATTTAGTTGTAGGAATGGATGCTTCCCTGAACTCTACTTTGAATGTTGCGGATGTTGCAACGATGAATTCCACATTGAATGTAACCGGTGCTACCACATTGAGTTCTACGTTGGGTGTAACCAGTGCTACCACATTGAGTAATACATTGGATGTAACTGGTGCTACCACATTGAGTAATACATTGGGTGTAACTGGTGCTGCCACAATGAGTGATACATTGGGTGTAACAAAAACTGCCACAATGAGTTCTAATTTAGTTGTAGGAATGGATGCTTCCCTGAACTCTACTTTGAATGTTGCGGATGCGGCAACGATGGAATCCACATTAGGTGTAACCGGTGCTACCACATTAAGTTCTACATTGGACGTTGTAGAAAGCGTAACCATTGGAACCACACTTGATGTAACTGGGATGGCGCATATAGGTTCTAACTTGGATGTGTCCGGAAATCTGACAATCGATGGTAACTTGAGAGTGAATAAGATTGACGATGTATACACCATTAATACAACTATCAATAACTACGATATAGTGATTACCGAAGATATATCCTTGAATGGTTCTATGTTTGCGAGTGGTGATGTATCTTTGAACGCGGGATTATTTGTAAATGAGGATGCGTCTTTCAATAGTCATTTATTCATAGGTGATGATGCTTCATTCAACTCACGGTTATATGTTGTCGGTGATGTAACAACCGATAGTCATATTAAGGTTGGCGGCGATGCTTCTTTGAACGCAAAATTATTTGTAAATGAAGACGCTTCGCTTAACGCAAATCTGAATGTTGGCGTGAATGTGTTTGTTGGTGGTATTGTCGACCAATGGTAATAGAATGAATACACGTAATAAGGAAAATAGATTATAATATAGTTACAATTATGTTATAATAGAAAAGAAAAAACCTCATTTTTATATATAATGGTAAACTGGTTAGATTTAAGTGGGTCATCCAACTTATTCAAACAAGTATATGTGAAAGGATTTGTTGATATTAGTGGTGGTGATTTCATTGCACGAAATGGTAATTTACGTATAGGTGGTGACGCGAGTTTAAACAATAATGTGTATGTAAATAACAAAATACGAATAGGCATTGAATCCGACACAAACTATTATTTAGACGTTAGTGGGAACGCTCATTTTAATAAGAATGTAGAAATAGATGGAGACTTAACGACCGTGGGCAGTGTATTATTTAATGGTACTCCGCTAGCTCCTACTGCTGTTGCTGGAACAAATACTACACAAATCGCTACAACCGAATATGTAACAAATGCGGTAACCACTTCTATATCGTCGTTAGTTGATGGTGCACCGGGCGCGCTGGATACATTGAAGGAATTGTCCGTAGCACTGGGTGATGATAATGATTTTTCAAGCACAATTACAAATATGATTACTAATGCGTCACTGAACGCGGATGCTTCGTTAAATTTGAAAGCAGATATTGTTACGGTGAATGCTTCTGTAAATGCGCTTGAAACCCGTGATATCGCATTGGATGCTTCTGTAAATGCTCTTGAAACACACGACATTGCTTTGGATGCTTCTATAAATGCTCTTGAAACCCATGATATTGCTTTGGACGCTTCCGTAAATTATCTTGAAACCCACGACATCGCATTGGATACTTCTGTAAATGCTCTTGAAACACATGATATTGCGTTGGACGCTTCTGTAAATGCTCTTGAAACACATGATATTGCTTTGGACGCTTCCGTAAATGCTCTTGAAACCCACGATATAGCTTTGGATGCTTCTGTAAATGCTCTTGAAACCCACGACATCGCTTTGGATGCTTCTGTGAATGCTCTTGAAACCCACGACATCGCATTGGATGTTTCTGTGAATGCTCTTGAAACCCACGATATTGCTTTGGATGCTTCTGTAAATGCTCTTGAAACACATGATATTGCTTTGGACGCTTCCGTAAATGCTCTTGAAACCCACGATATCGCATTGGATGCTTCTGTAAATGCTCTTGAAACCCACAACATCGCACTGGATGCTTCTGTAAATGCTCTTGAAACACATGATATTGCTTTGGACGCTTCTGTAAATTATCTTGAAACCCACGACATCGCATTGGACGCTTCTGTAAATTATCTTGAAACCCACGACATCGCGCTGGATGCTTCTGTAAATGCTCTTGAAACACATGATATTGCTTTGGACGCTTCTGTAAATGCTCTTGAAACCCACGACATCGCACTGGATGCTTCTGTAAATGCTCTTGAAACACATGATATTGCTTTGGACGCTTCTGTAAATGCTCTTGAAACCCACGACATCGCACTGGATGCTTCTGTAAATGCTCTTCGATTTAATACTGATGCTTCCTTGAATCTAAAAGCAGATATTGTATATGTTGACAACGCAGTTTCTGGACTGGTTAATAGTGCCCCAGACACGTTAAATACATTAAACGAACTGGCAGCCGCACTCGGTGATGATGTCAATTTCTCAACAACTATAACAACTTTGATAGGTTCTAATAAATCAAATACGGATGCTTCCTTGAATGCTCTTGAAACCCACGACATCGCATTGGACGCTTCTGTAAATGCTCTTGAAACCCACGACATCGCATTGGATGCTTCTGTAAGTGCTCTTGAAACCCACGATATCGCATTGGACGCTTCCGTAAATGCTCTTGAAACCCACGACATCGCATTGGACGCTTCTGTAAATGCTCTTGAAACCCACGACATCGCATTGGATGCTTCTGTAAGTGCTCTTGAAACC
>Ga0208646_1000332_pt1 | contig 31296 bp, 31 predicted proteins | sample AntAceMetag02UK8_FD_184762 | JGI IMG/M metagenome (GOLD analysis project Ga0208646, IMG submission 184762) | Saline lake microbial communities from Ace Lake, Antarctica - Antarctic Ace Lake Metagenome 02UK8 (SPAdes) (version 2) | ecosystem: Environmental > Aquatic > Non-marine Saline and... | reverse complement strand
GTAAAAAACGTAACTGATATTTTGAATAACAGGCCAAGAAAAAGATTTGGATATCTAAGCCCAAATGAGGTATTTGCCTCTATATTAGAATCTCAATCACAATTCGCACTTATTGCTTGAATGCAGGTTATTAAAAAAGTAAGCAAAAAGGAAATGCTTCCTAAAATGATGATGTAGATAAATATTTTAGCGGATCTAATCCCCCAGAGGACAGGAATGGACTGAACTCCATAGGCAGAGTCGCCCTTAAAATCTTCCATGTCTTTTATTACTTCACGAATTAAAACGATAGCAAATGCAAATGCCGAGTAGATATAAATCAATATTTCACTGCGCTGTATGAATAAGGCAACTATGAGCATTGTAAGACTGGTCAGAGAACTAATTACCAAGTTTCCAACGAGTGGCAGTCTGCGTAAAAAATTGGAATAATACCAAAGGCAAAAAGCAGAGCAGACATGAATAACGCCAATTTTCAAATCGATGTGAAATCCTAGACCAATTCCTAAAAGACTCAATACTAAATGTGACAGTATTGCAAGCCTACGCCTCATTTTTGTACCAACTACAACTTTATTGGGGCGGTTGATTAAGTCTATTTTTTGATCATAATAATCATTAATAATATAACCCCCGGCAGATATTAGGGCGGTACTTACAACCATTAAAAAAAAGTCTAAAGATAAAATGATTTCTTTTTTTCTAGGAAATGAATAGGTCAGAAAAATTAAAGTCAAATACTGAGTAGATCCGATAATGAAAAGGTTGGGAATACGACTGGCTTGCAGAAATCCAATTAGATCATATCTAATAAGCCGTTTCATTGAGTTTTAGCCTGAATGAGCTCCGTGAAAAGCGAATACAACCGTTTCAAATTTGGGTTGCTGTTCAGCATTTCAAGATGTTTTGAAATAATGGTTTGATCCCTTCTTATGGCTGGCCCTGTTTGGGAATCCTCAAAGGCCAGCTCAAAGGCCTTGGCAAAGGTTTCGTTTACAAGTGGCTTTAAATCAGACTTATCCAAACCATTCGCTTTTATCAAACCGAAGGCTTCTGATATCAAATGATTTGTGAAGTTATTAATGATTACCCCAGTTAAGTGAAGGTTAGCTCGAGAAGTTGAGTCTAATGATTTAACCCTGTCACTTAGTATTTTCGCCACATTTAAAATGCGGTCATAAGTATGGGAGTTCGAACCTTCGATGAAGAAAGGGATTTCACTGACGTTGAGTTCTCTTTTTTTACTAAAAGTTTGAAAAGGGTAAAGCACTCCATAATTATTAAAATGAAAAGAGAAGGCATCAGTACCTACACTACCGGATGTATGAACAATCACACAATTTTCAGGTACTGTCAATTCCCTTATGACCTCTCCAACTTTGGAGTCCCTTACACAAATGATCAGAAACGTGAAGTCATAATACTTTAAATCAGAACCTTCAATAACTACAGTTTTTGGAGAAATTTCATCTGTCAGTCCGAGACCTTTGTTTCTTTTTCTTGAGATCAAATATTTAATAGGCCGATCATTCAGATTGAATGCACGCACTAAATGGTAGGCTACATTTCCAGAACCCAATATGGCGATTTGTTCAGGCATGATTCAAAGCTAATCACTCCATATCTTTATCTCTCATTTTTTTAAAATCGGAATATCTTCTTTTTATAGCGACAGAAAATCCAAAAACCAACAGAAGCGTTCCGGTCCAAAGGATATTAATCCATGGTTTTTCGACGGCCTCTATGATAATCCAATCCTTTTGAGTTGTACTCAAACCAAACACGAAGCTGTTTTCTTCAGGGAGAATCGACTCAATGGTAAGTTTGGCACCTAAGTCGTTGACAATGTATGGCACTTTTCCAGCCATATTATTTTTAATAACATAGATTGGCTTAGCAGGGTAATTTTGATACTCACCTTGTATGATTATTTCTGCCTGTATTGCCAAATCGCCAGGTTCCAATTTTACCCCCTCCACTTCGGTCAATGTCACCATTTCTTTAAACTCAGCAACATAATCATTTATATAAAAGGTATCTCCGGGGGCGACTTTTAACTCTTTTAACTCAGTCCACGTCGTTTCTTGATCTGGATCTGGGATGGTTCTTACGTGAGTATAAAGATCAGCCCTTAATGTCCTATTTATGTCCGGTGAATACACAATCATATCCATTGTTTCGTTGATCTGTATTCTTGGAAACAAAGTGAATTGCTGACCATCTAACTTGGCATACTCTACTTCAAAATAGGAATTTTCCATATTTACTACTTCAGTAGTGTCCCCCGGTAAAAAAGTTTTGTTATCCGTTGTTGTGGTTTTTTTACCAAAAATTAACCGAAGAGGGCCGTCGGTACTGGATACCGCATTTACGTCAACAAAACCATAGTCTTTAGTTAGCTTCCTAATGCCTTTATAGACCATTGAATAGTCAGCCATTTGGCGAGGTTCATTCAGGAATAGTAAAAGGTTATCTTGGTTTACTTCATCTGGAAACTCCTTACTCCAAAGTAATCCAGTGTTATTTTTTGATAAAATTTTCGAATAACCGGATGAAAATAAAATACCAATCAACATCATAGCAATACCAATATGAGCAATAGACCCACCTGACAAGCTGAAATTTTTTCGAACCAGACCAGAAAGTATTTTCAAATTTGCCACGATAGAGTAGATAGATACAACCAGCAAAACAATGTAAAGAGGATCCGTTATTTTGGCGACAGAAAAAATTACGGTGCTGATCACTAATGATATAATGATCGGCGGAGTGATATTATTTTTTAATGATTTTCGATCAATTTTATCCCACCAAAAGAACTGTCCTGTTCCAGACAGGAAGGCGACCACAATAGCGAAGTAAAGTTGAAATTTTGTATAAAATTCTACTTGGTCAGCAGGCGGGGCAAGATTGGAATTGCCTCCAAAAATATCTATTATTTCATTCCAGACAGGAATTGAAGTAGGAATAATTACCTGAAAGCCCATCATGGCTAGGGTAGTAGCGCCTATAAAGATCCAAAACTCTCGACTATATGCGGATAATTCTTTCTCACTCGTGGGTATTTCTTTCCATCTCCAAACACAAAGCCCGATTGATAACCCTAAGAACACCAATAGGTAGATCAATAATTGACCAGAAAGGCCAAGATCAGTGAAAGAGTGGACGGATGAATTTCCTAAAATTCCGCTTCTTGTTAAAAAAGTAGAATAAACGATAAGAACGTAAGCAGATAAAATCATTATGAATGATGCTTTGAGCGCTGCACCACTTTTTTTGTAGGCAATCATCGTATGGATACCTGCTACAAGAATAAGCCAAGGCACATAAATGGCATTTTCAACTGGATCCCAATTCCAGTAACCCCCAAAATTTAAAGTCTCATATGCCCAATAAGCACCCATGAGAATACCAACGCCTAAGACAGCTGCAGAAAATTGAGCCCAAGGCAAAGCAGGACGAATCCATTCTTTAAGTCGTCCTGTTAAAAGTCCAGCAACAGCATAAGCAAATGGGATTACAGTCGTTGCGAAACCGAGAAACAACGTCGGAGGATGGATAACCATCCAATAATTTTGAAGAAGAGGATTGAGCCCGCGACCATCTTCAGGGACGAATTCTGGATTGATTTTAAAGATAGGATCGTTGATCACATCGCGCAATAATAAAAAGGGCGAGCTACCAATCTTAATATCACCGAAAACAGCTCCCAGAATCATACTCACTAGGAATACCTGCGTGACACTAAAAACAAACATCATTGGTCCTAACCAATTTTTATTTGTGTTCATGAGAATGATGCCAAGTATGGTGTTCCAAAACATCCACAGCAGAAAAGAACCCTCTTGGCCATTCCAAAAGCTAGAAATTTGATAGTAAACAGGCAGAATGGCCGAGGTATAGTTATAAGCGTAGTGATACTCAAAATAATGATTACTTATAATTAAATAGAGCGTAACTACTACACCAAGAATGGCCCCAGCATGTAAGTAAAAAGTCGCTTTAGCGAAAACCTTCCATCTTTCGCCATCTTTACCAAAACCTACTTGGTAGAAAGAATAAGAGGTAATTAGAGCAGAAATTAAGGCTAAAATCACGAGGAAATGACCAATATTTCCTATTCCTGTATGAATCATTTATTACGTTTTTATTCCTTCTTCCTGGTACTTAGAAGGACATTTTAATAAGATTTTATCTGCAACAAAACGATTGTTTTGATAGGACCCAATAACAACTACTTGTTCTGATCTTAAAAAATCAGTAGGCATAGGGTTTGGATGAAAAACTTGTTCTACTCGATTATTTTCATCTACCATTTGAAAAGAAAATGACATCATGTCGGGGCTCTTTTGAATGCCGTAAATTTCTCCTTCTGTACTTTTGGGCAGCTTCCCAACAACATGAATTTTATTAGCGTTACCCGATTCTGCCATTTCTTGGGCATCTTCAAATGCAACATAAGCACTTGCATCGCCAGCAGTAGTCATAATAACACCAATTGCTATCGCGATAACTACTATTCCTATTATGTGTGTCTTTTTCATTCCTTCTCCTCTATTCTTTCTTCTAATTTCTTCAGTCCTCGTTCTATTCTAAAGAGGTAAACAATTAATCCAATCAAAATGATTAAAATAACTGCAATAACCACGTAAATTTTTCCGTCGGATCGAAAACTATCCGCCATTGGAATTTGAAGAATAATTGCGAGTAATGTAAATAAGCTATGCATCTATCTTTATTTCAATTAATCCTTTTCTAATTTTTAAAGTGGCTATCCAATACCCAAGCAATGTCCATCCAATAACTGCTGGATAGAAGATGGCTCTGAGGCTGCTATCAAGATCGTAGGCATTGAAACCAGGATTTCCGCCATTACCGGGATGAAGACTATCTGTCATCCTTGGCAATATGAATAACAAAGGAATTAAGGCCACAAAGGCAAATATGTTATAGACCGCAGATATTCTTGCTTTTTGCTGTTCATCAGTAATCGATCCTCTTAAGAAGAAATAGGCAAAGTAGATTAGGAGACCGACTGCTGAGGCATTTTGTTTGGGATCACTGCTCCATGGCTCTCCCCAAGTGAAGGTAGCCCAAAACATACCAGTAAGAATTCCTAAAATTCCAAAAATGGTTCCAATTTTAGCTAACTCACATGAAATGAGGTCGTTCCTTTCTGAGGGATTTCCGAGCTGTTTTATGGAATAAATGACGGAACCCAAAAAAAGAAAAATCATTCCAAACCACATAGGGACATGAAAATGAAGCACTCTGATGGTTTCGTTTAAAATGGGAAGTCTTGGCACATCCGACAATAAGCCCCAAGTCGAGACATAAACTAGGAGGCAAACGCAGATATATTTCCACCAATTAGATTTGAAAAGTTTTTTCATCAAATGGTTTTAACTCTTTTTTAATCAAATTTAAATACCGCAATTTATGATTTCCATGAGTAGGGAAAAAGTATATATGCGAGTGCAATGATAACAAGATCAACGCTGAATAAAGTTATTAAATTATCTGAAATATCAGTGATTGAACCACCGAGCAGGAGGATATTTGAATTAGATGATCCTAATATAATAATAGGTAGGATTACAGGGAAACCAAGAATTACCATCATTACGCCAGCGCTATTTGTTTTAGCCGAAAGTGCTGAAATCATGGTAAAGGCTGATGAAATACCTAAACAACCGAGGGTGAGGTTGACCCAAAACCAAAATTGATTATTCCCCGGGTAACCCAATAGAATGGAAAAAAGCCCGAAACTAATAACGCAGAGCGTACAAAGAAAACAGAATGAATAAATTAGTTTGGAAGTTAAAATAGCCAGGGGGGAAGAAATAAAGTAATAATATAAGTTCCTATTAGTTTCTTGAATAAAGCTTTTAGCAATGGCATTTGTCGCAACAAATAGCACAGTGATCCAGAGTAATGAATTCCAGACTTCAGTTTTAAGACCTAGAGAGAAGGAATAATATAAGAGAAAGACAACTGAAAAAAGATATAATATCAAGCCAATAAATGGGTACTTTAGACGAATGTCTATTTGGAAATCTTTCTTGAGAAGATGGATTACATTGTTCATCAGTACAGCTAGACATTCATATTTAGAATGCAAATCTAACTTTTAATAGCTATTTACAATCCCAAAAAATATTCAATCAACCGACCTTGCCCGCTTAAAAATCGTAGATTTTCAACCATTTATCTTTTAGCAAGTAGGTCGTTGTGGTAGGTTTTATAAATTTGCGACAAAATAGAAGACAATTACGAATAGATTTAATTCTATCCTTTTTTGACTAAAGCATTTAGTTTTAAAATCACAACCTGTTGAAGAAATGAAAAACATATTGATTACCGGAGGAGCAGGGTTTATTGGATCTCACGTAGTGAGGAGGTTTGTTGAATCATATCCTGATTACAATATTATCAACTTAGATAAACTTACTTATGCTGGGAATTTAAAAAACCTCACAGACGTTGAAAATAATTCTAATTATACTTTCGTAAAAGCAGATATCTGTGATGCAGACGGGATTACTTTAATCTTGGAAAAATATAAAATAGATGGAATAGTTCATTTGGCTGCCGAATCGCATGTAGATCGATCGATTACAAATCCAATGGAATTTGTGCAAACGAATGTAATCGGAACTGTAACGCTGTTAAATTGTGCGAAAAATTATTGGAAAGATTTTACCGATAAAAAATTCTATCACGTTTCGACAGATGAGGTCTATGGATCACTAGGCGAAACTGGGTTTTTCCTTGAAAATACTTCTTATGATCCTCAGAGTCCATATTCTGCATCAAAGGCGTCATCGGATCATTTTGTTAGGGCATATGGTAACACGTATGGCTTACCTGTAGTGATTTCTAATTGTTCGAATAATTACGGCCCCAATCATTTTCCGGAAAAGCTTATACCCTTAACTATAAATAATATTAAAAACGAACAACCGATTCCTGTTTACGGGAAGGGAGAAAATATTAGAGATTGGTTGTTTGTTATAGATCACGCCAGAGCTATTGATGTTATTTTCCACGAAGGAAAACTTGGATCAACTTATAATGTTGGAGGTTTCAACGAATGGACGAACATTAAGCTGGTTAGGTTAATGTGCCATATTATGGATAAGAAATTAGGACGGAAAGAAGGTACTTCTGAAAGGCTTATTACTTTTGTTACGGACAGAGCAGGCCATGATATGAGATACGCCATAGACGCAACAAAACTTAAAAACGAACTAGGTTGGGAGCCAAGCCTACAATTTGAGGAAGGTATTGAAAAAACCATCGATTGGTATTTGGAGAATAATAAATGGCTGGAAGAAGTGACCTCAGGAGACTATCAGAATTATTACAAAGAACAATATAAATCAAACTGATATGAAAGGAATTATTCTGGCGGGAGGGTCTGGAACAAGACTTCATCCCCTGACAATAGCGGTGAGTAAACAGATACTCCCCGTTTATGATAAACCAATGATTTATTACCCGCTTTCAGTGCTGATGTTGGCTGGAATAAGAGAAATATTGATTATTTCCACACCGAGAGATTTGCCAGTTTTTAAGGAATTGCTTGGAGATGGATCTCAACTGGGTTGCGAATTTCAATATGCAGTTCAACCTAACCCCGAAGGACTAGCACAGGCATTTTTAATTGGCGAGGAGTTTATAGGTAATGATGCATGTGCCCTCGTCTTGGGAGATAATATATTTTATTCTTCAGGTCTCTCGCAAAAACTTCAATCATCTATTAACCCTGATGGAGGTGTTGTATTTGCTTATCATGTACAAGACCCGGAGAGGTATGGTGTTGTGGAATTCGACGTTAGCGGGAAAGCTTTATCAATAGAAGAAAAACCATTAAATCCCAAATCAAATTTCGCAGTTCCGGGGCTTTATTTCTACGATAACAACGTAGTTAAAATAGCCAAAGAAATTAAGCCGAGTGATCGAGGAGAACTTGAAATAACTTCAGTTAATAATGTCTATTTAAGCCAAGGGAAGTTAAAAGTCCAGAAATTAGATAGGGGGACGGCCTGGTTAGACACAGGAACATTAGACTCGCTTTTGGAGGCTGGCCAATTCGTTCATGCTATTGAAAAAAGGCAAGGATTGAAAGTAAGTTGCATCGAGGAGATCGCATTTAGAATGGGGTTTATAGATGATAATCAACTCGAAATTTTAGCTGGACCTTTGGTTAAAAGTGGTTACGGAAAATATCTTATGAATATATTGAAATGGAAGTAATAGATACGCCTTTATTGGACTGCAAAGTAATTAAAAATACATCTTTTGGTGACGAGAGAGGATTTTTTATGGAGTCTTTCAATCAACAAAAATTCGAGCAATCGGGATTGAATTTTGAGGTTTGTCAAATGAACCTGGCACGATCCGAAAAAAATGTGTTGAGGGGGTTACATTATCAAAAAGGAAGCTCTGCACAAGCAAAGCTAGTTGGAGTAATATCGGGATCAGTTTTGGATGTTGTTGTGGATATAAGGCCAGATTCAGCGACGTTTAAGAAATATTTTAAATTTAAACTTCAAAACATAAACGATCTTATATTTGTACCTAGAGGCTGTGCGCATGGTTATCTAAGTCTAGAAGATAATACGACATTTTATTATCTCGTGGACAACCAATACGATCCCAAAAATGAGGCTGGTATAAGATATAATGACCCTGAGTTGAGTATCGACTGGTCATTAACAAGTGATCCAATTGTATCAGATAAAGATCAGAAGCAGCCTTTGTTCAAAAGTATATAAACCTAGTATTAAAATTAAAAGTCACAAAATATGAAAATTGCAGTTGTAGGAACTGGTTATGTAGGCCTAGTGTCAGGAACTTGTTTTGCCGAAACAGGAAACCACGTAACGTGTGTGGACATTGATGAGAGAAAGGTGAATATGCTAAAAAACAAGCAGATTACCATTTACGAACCTGGACTTGAGGTTCTTTTTGAAAGAAATATCAAACAAGGGAGGCTAGACTTCACTACCAACTTAGCGGAAGGCATCAAAGATGCACAAATTATATTTTTGGCATTGCCTACTCCTCCGGGAGAGGATGGATCGGCAGATTTGCAGTATGTCCTAAAAGTAGCAGAAGACTTAGGCCCATTATTAGAAGACTACACCGTAATTGTTGATAAAAGCACAGTACCAGTAGGAACGGCTGAAAAGGTTCATGCTAAAATTGTTAAAAATGCTAAAGTAGCATTTGATGTTGTTTCAAATCCAGAATTTCTGAGGGAGGGAGTAGCTGTCGATGATTTCATGAAACCAGATAGAGTGGTTGTCGGTACAGAATCGCCAAAGGCAAAAGTTGTCATGGATAAGTTGTACGCTCCATTTGTAAGACAAGGAAATCCAGTTATTTTCATGGATATCCGTTCCGCCGAGTTAACCAAATATGCGGCCAATTCATTTTTAGCTACTAAAATTACTTTCATGAACGAAATCGCAAATCTTTGCGAATTGATGGGTGCAGATGTGGACATGGTGAGAAAAGGAATGGGAACAGATGCCAGAATTGGCAAGAGATTCTTATTTGCAGGTATCGGATATGGAGGAAGTTGTTTTCCTAAAGATGTACAGGCATTGGCTAAGTCAGCGTCGGATGTAGATTACGATTTCAAAATTTTGAATTCAGTAATGGAAATCAATCAAAAGCAAAAAGAAAAAATGATTGAGCCATTAAAAAATTACTTTGATGGTGATTTGAAAGGAAAAACCATTGCTATTTGGGGGTTAGCCTTTAAGCCATATACTGATGACATTAGAGAGGCGCCAGCCCTTGAGAACATAACTAAATTACTTTCACTAGGCGCTACGGTCAAAGCGTATGATCCAGAAGCTATGGAGAATGTGAAAGAAATCTTTGGTGACAAGATATATTTTGCTGAAAGCGAATATGATGCAGTGGCAGATGCTGACGCTTTGATGATTATGACAGAATGGCCAGTATTCAGAACGCCTGAATTCGACAAACTCACTCAGTTGTTAAAAAACAAGGTCATTTTCGACGGTAGAAATTTATACGATTTAAAACAAATGGAAGAAGAAGGCTTTACATACCACAGTGTTGGAAGAAAAATAATAAACGCATGAGTAAACCTAAAGTATTGATCACAGGTGGGGCTGGATTTCTTGGTTCCCATCTTTGTGATAGGTTTTTATCAGAAGGCTATTATGTAATAGCCATGGATAATTTGATTACTGGTGACATTGAAAATATCAGTCACCTAATGGGGAATAAAGATTTTGAATTTCAACATCATGACGTTTCTAAGTATGTTCATGTAAGTGGAGATTTAAAATATATACTCCATTTTGCGTCACCTGCTAGTCCGATTGATTATTTAAAAATGCCTATTCAGACAATGAAGGTAGGCTCGCTAGGGACATTGAATTGCCTGGGATTGGCCAAGGCCAAAGGAGCAAGAATGCTTATTGCATCAACATCAGAGGTTTATGGGGACCCTTTGGTTCATCCTCAAACAGAGGATTACTGGGGTAATGTAAATCCCGTAGGCCCAAGAGGAGTATACGATGAAGCCAAGAGGTTTCAGGAAGCTATAACGATGGCTTATCATACTTTCCATGGTTTGGAAACGAGGATCGTCCGCATCTTCAATACTTTTGGTCCAAGAATGCGCTTAGATGATGGGAGGGTACTTCCGGCATTTATCTCTCAAGCTCTGCGGGGTGAGAAACTAACAGCTTTTGGTGACGGTAGTCAAACTAGGTCATTCACCTATGTAGATGACTTGGTAGAGGGTATATATAGGTTGCTTTTAAGCGATTATGCGAGCCCAGTGAATATCGGTAACCCTGAAGAAATCACTATTAAGGAGTTTGGAGAAGAAATTATTAGAATAACTGACTCAAAATCTATCATAGAATATTTGGATTTACCAAAAGATGATCCAAAACAAAGAAAGCCAGACATCTCCCTTGCTCAAAAACTGTTGAGTTGGGAACCAAAATACACAAGGTCGGAGGGGCTTGTTCCAACGTTAGAATTTTTTAAGAATAAAGTGCTTTCGTAGAAATATTTCTAATGATGCGGTCTTAACGTTGCAATATTATTAAATTCGCGCCATATTTAAATTCATGCCAATGGACAACCTTAATGTAATTCCGCATAAACACACCATTCGGTCTGAAGATCGGATAGAGAGAAACGGTTACAAACCAAAAGTTCTGTGGTTTACAGGGTTGTCTGGGTCAGGAAAGTCAACATTAGCGAATGAAGTGGAGAAATATCTTTTTGCTAAAGGGTTCTCTACCTACATTTTAGATGGCGATAATGTCAGAAAAGGGTTAAATGTTGATCTGACCTTTTCTGAGAGTGACCGAATAGAGAATATCCGACGTATTTCTCATGTTGCTTCATTATTCGTTGACGCAGGGGTGTTCGTTTTAACAGCCTTTATTTCTCCATTTAAGGAAGATAGGGAAAGAGCCAAAATTATTTTAGGAGAGGAAAATTTTTTGGAGATTTTCATTGATACACCATTTGAAGAATGCGAGAAAAGAGATGTTAAAGGGCTATATAAAAAAGCTCGGGCAGGAGAATTAAAAAACTTCACGGGTTTAGATTCTCCTTTCGAGTCTCCTGAGAGCCCTAATATTCACATAAAAACAGCGGGTAAAACAGTCAATGAAAGTTTTGAAGAAATACTTCAAGCCCTGGATTTGCAAAAAGTTATTTAAAGAAGATTTTTAAGAATTCACTGATATATGAGTAATTACAACCTTACGCACATTAAAGAGCTCGAAGCGGAAGCTATTTATATTTTGAGAGAGGTTTTTGCACAATTCGAAAATCCGGCTATCCTTTTTTCAGGTGGTAAAGATTCTATTTGTGTTGCACATTTGGCAAGAAAAGCCTTTTTCCCTGCTAAGATTCCATTTCCTTTTGTTCATGTTGATACCGGGCATAATTTTCCAGAAACAATGGAGTTTAGAGATAATTATATTGAGGAATTAGGTGTAAAGCTTATTGTTGGCTCTGTTCAAAAATCGATTGATGATGGCTTAGCGACAGAGGAGAAAGGGAAAAACGCTAGTCGAAATGCAATTCAGACAGTGACACTTTTGGATACGATAGAAGAGCATGCATTTGATGCCTGTATTGGTGGAGCTAGAAGAGATGAAGAAAAAGCTCGGGCTAAGGAAAGGTTTTTTTCTCATAGAGATGAGTTTGGTCAATGGGATCCAAAAAATCAAAGACCCGAATTATGGAATATCTTCAATGGGAGGTGTCATCAAGGAGAAAACTTTAGAGTCTTTCCATTAAGTAATTGGACGGAGATGGATGTATGGCAATATATTTTGTCAGAGAATATGGATCTCCCGTCACTCTATTTTGCGCATGAAAGACAAGTGATCAGGAGGAGTAATACTTGGTTACCTGTTTCGGAATTTATCACCATTGCTAAAAGTGAAGAAATTGTAACTAAAAGGATAAGATTTAGAACATTGGGTGATATCACTATAACTGGAGGTGATGAGTCTGATGCGGATACGCTAGAAAAAATCGTTGATGAAGTAGCCTCAGCGAGGCAAACAGAAAGAGGCAACAGAGAGGATGATAAAAGGTCTGAAACCTCCATGGAGGACAGAAAGAAGCAGGGCTATTTTTAATTAGCTATTGCATTAGCTATTGCATTAGCTATTAGCCTTTGGTTATGAGGGATTATACGAAATATGATATTTGGAAAGACGGGATTGATATTTCTGTCAAGATTTACGAATTGACAAGCTCATTTCCAGAGAGTGAAAAGTTTGGAATAATATCCCAATTAAGAAGAGCATCAGTGTCTATTTCTTCTAATTTCGCTGAGGGAAGTAGTAGAAGTTCAGAAAAAGAGTTTAGACATTTTATTGAAATAGCTCTTGGTTCTGCTTTTGAAGTGAAAACTCAACTGATAATATCTAATAAGCTTGGATTCATCAATGAAGATCTATTTGTTGACTTAATCCATTTGATAGATAAAGTTTCGAAGCAATTAAACGCACTAAGGAATAAATTAAAATGATCGAAAGCCAACAGCCAACAGCCAAAGCTAATAGTTATCTCAACATGGAGCTTCTCAGATTCACTACAGCTGGTAGTGTAGATGACGGGAAGAGTACATTGATCGGTAGACTTTTATATGATTCAAAGTCAATATTTGAAGATCAAATGGAGCAAGTTGCTAAGTCCAGTGAAAGGAAGGGCTTAGATCACACTGATTTAGCTTTATTGACTGATGGTCTTAAGGATGAGCGGGAACAAGGAATCACAATTGATGTTGCATACAGGTACTTTGCAACACCTAAAAGGAAATTTATCATAGCTGATACACCAGGTCATATTCAGTATACACGAAATATGGTAACCGGGGCATCAACGGCTAATTGTGCCTTACTTTTGATTGATGCCCGTAAAGGAGTGATTGAGCAAACTCAGAGACACTCTATAATTGCCTCTCTTCTAAAAATACCACACGTTATAGTTTGCATTAACAAGATGGATTTAGTTGATTATTCTGAAGAAATATTCGAGAAAATTAAGGAAGATTATGAAGCTTTCGCTTCAAAATTAGAAGTGAAGGATGTCCGATTTATTCCGATATCCGCTCTGAACGGAGATAATGTTGTCAATAGGAGTGAAAATATGTCATGGTATGAAGGCTCAACCCTACTCTATACTCTGGAAAACATTCATATCGGAAGTGACCATAACCATATCGATGGTAGGTTTCCTGTTCAAACCGTAATTCGTCCAAAAACGAATAAATACCATGATTATAGAGGATATGCTGGGCGTATAGCTTCTGGTGTTTTTAAACCTGGTGATGAAGTAACAGTGATGCCATCTGGCTTTAGTTCCAAGATTAAGTCAATTGAAATCTACGATGGCGCAATTGATGAGGCATTTGCTCCAATGTCGGTTACCATGCAGTTGGAAGATGATATTGATATCGGACGTGGAGATATGATCGTAAGAACTGGAAATAAACCACAAGCCATTCAAGATATCGATGTAATGATTTGTTGGTTAAATAATAAGGAGCCAAAACCAAAATCAAAATATATACTCCGACACACGACTGCTGACGTTAAGGCAATGATCAAGGAAATTACTTATAAGCTAGATATAAGTACCCTTCATAGAAACGAAAGTGATAAGAGTATAACAGCTAATGATATCTGTAAAATGAAGTTAAGAACCACAAAACCATTATTTGCAGATTCCTACGCGAAAAACCGGATTACAGGGAGCCTGATTTTAGTTGACGAAGGCACCAACGAAACCGTCGCAGCAGGTATGATAATATAATTTCAATCAATTAATATTGATTGAAATTATTTAGTGTACTAGTCGAAATTCAATAAATTAAATAATTAGGTAATGAATGAAATAGATTTAAATAAACTTCTTATAGATGCTAAAAAAGCGTCAATTGCTGCGGGAGAAGAAATAATGAAAATCTATGAAACAGGGGATTTCTCTGTTGAAGCAAAGTCGGATAATTCTCCTTTAACGAAAGCCGATCGTGCTGCCCACAATATCATTGTCCATTCTCTGAAGAGTTCGAATTTACCAATTTTGAGTGAAGAGGGTAGAGTTATAGAATATAGCGAACGAAAGGATTGGGAATATTTTTGGATGATTGATCCTTTAGATGGGACTAAAGAATTTATTAAAAAGAATGGAGAGTTCACTGTCAATATAGCTTTGATAAGAAATAACAAAGTCGTCCTTGGAGTTGTGTATGCCCCGGTTTTAGAAAATATCTATTATGGCGTGGAAGGTAAAGGAGCCTTTAAAAACGAACTGGTCATCAATGCAAAGAACTTTAGTATGACTGACTCCTTCTTAAATGTCGTAGCATCTAGGTCGCATCTGACGAGCGAGACGCAAGAATTCTTAGATGTTTTGAATGAACCAAAAATAGTTTCAAAAGGGAGTTCACTAAAACTATTGATGGTAGCTGAAGGAGCTGCACATCTTTATCCACGTTATGCACCAACAATGGAATGGGATACTGCAGCCGCACAGATAATAGTCGAAGAGTCTGGAGGAAAGGTATTAATAGCCAAAACAGACGCTCCAGTGATTTACAACAAAGAGAATCTACTAAACCCATTTTTCCTTGTGAAAGGCAAGTCTAACTAATAAGTTTATAAGAAAATATGAAATCAGGAATTTCCTTAATCAGGTTGCTACTGATCTTGTAGTTTTAAGATTGGATAATCAATGATCATGAATAAAGTATTTTTTAGAACAGTATTTGTACTAATAATAAGTCTGTTTGTTTCTCTAGAACATAGCCAAGCCCAGGATACACCCAACATTAATAATCTTCAAAGTATTAATGTGGATGATTTGTCGGATGATCAGGTCCGGAAGCTATTGGAAAAGGTCGAATCTAGTGGATATTCTCAACAACAGCTAGAGGTATTAGCTAAAGCGAGGGGGATGTCTGCCACCCAAATAACCAAGCTTAGAAGGAGGATTTCGAAAATACAAAGTCAGCGCGATGATGTGACCGGTTCGGGTGCTTTTAGTCGGAATAGAGGAGACAAAGATATAAGTCAGAATGTTGTTCAAGATGGCACGTCAACAGCATTTGATCCGTTTGGGGAGTTAGTCGAAGGTGATACACTACGAAATAATGGACCTGAGATTTTCGGTATGTCTTTTTTCAGAAATCAAGCAATGACCTTCGAGCCTGGTGTTAATGTTGCAACGCCAAAAGGATATCAAGTTGGTCCAGGTGATGGTATCATTATTGATGTTTGGGGTGCTTCTGAGCAAACCTACCAACTAGAAGTTTCTCCTGAGGGCTCTATCATTATTCCGAGTATTGGGCCAGTATATTTAAACGGTCTATCTATCGAAAGAGCAGAGCAAAGGATTAAATACAAGTTGAAATCGATTTACAGTGGATTAGATGATAATACTTACGCTCAGGTTAGTCTAGGCCAAATAAGGACTATTAGTGTCAATATAGTTGGAGAGGCTTTCCGTCCAGGCACGTACCAAATGTCATCTTTTGCTACTGCTTTCAATGCGCTTTATTATGCTGGTGGTCCCAGTGAGAATGGATCATTAAGAGCGATTGAAGTTTTTAGGAATGGCAAGAAGGTGGAGCGACTCGATTCATACGATTTTTTGGTGAAAGGTACCGCTCAGAACATCATGTTGCAAGATCAGGATGTTCTTCTAGTCAGACCATATACCAATAGGGTAGCAATAACTGGCGAGGTAAGAAGACCCGCTATTTATGAACTTTTAGAAAATGAAAACCTTCAGGACGCCATTGACTTCACTGGAGGCTTTAAGGCGGAGGCCTACTCCAAGAGTTTATCGATCCGACGAAATTTGGAGAATGGTAAAACCATTCTTACCGTGCTTTCAGGAAATTACGATCAATTTAGTTTAAAAGATGGTGATGAACTGGAGGTAGATCCGATTCAAAAGCTATTTACTGACAGGGTAAGAGTAGAAGGTGCGGTAAATCACCCCGGAGAGTATCAGTTAGAGGAGAACATGATGTTGTCAGATATAATTAATCTTGCTGATGGATTCAGACCAGATATCTTTCTCCAAAGAGGTATCCTGATTCGACAAAACGATGATTTGACCTTATCCAGTATTGCTTTTTCGCCAAAATTACTTTTGATTGGAGAAGGCGATATCTCTTTGCAATCCGAGGATTTAATTAAAGTTCAGTCAATATTCGATATGACACAGGAATATACCGTTTCGATTCAGGGTGAAGTTCAGGCTGCGGGTGATTATACCTTTGCGGTTGGGATGACTGTAGAGAATCTCATCTTTATGGCAAATGGATTCAAGGAATCAGCCGCTAAGTCCTTTGTCGAGGTAGCAAGAAGAGTCACGGAGGAAACAAGTAATGGCACCAACGTGAGCCAGCTTTTTAACTTCAGAATAGATGAGAATCTAGTTCTGAACCCTACTGCCAGAAATTTTGAGCTTGAACCTTTTGATTTAGTTGTTATCAGAAAGTCCCCATTTTACAAAAATAGGGATGTAGTAGAAATTGAGGGAGAGGTCTTATACCCTGGTAAATACGCCCTCGAAAGCAAAACAGAAAGAATTTCGGATCTGTTAAGAAGGGCAGGTGGTTTGAGTGCTGAAGCTTATCCAGCAGGGGGAAGCTTGATTCGAAAAACAGAGTATTCTGATGAAAGCGCAGCGTCTAAGGTTAAACGACTGAGGATTCAGTCGTTAGGCGCAGCTGATACCACAGCTGATGTGGGGACTTTTAGCATCAATCAATCAGAAGCAATTGCTATTGAATTGGCAGAGATAGTTAATGACCCTGGGGGGGAGTTTGACTTGTTACTGAAAGACGAGGATATAGTGACCGTTCCAAAAGAGCTTCAAACGGTAAGAGTCCGTGGGGAAATATATTTTTCCAGTAATTTATTGTTTCAAAAGAGCCTTTCCTTTAAAGACTATTTGTCGGGTGCTGGTGGATCTACCCAAGACGCCAAACTTGGTAGATCCTACATAGTGTATGCTAATGGGAGCGCGAAGCGAACACAGCGGTTCTTATGGTTTAAAAAATTCCCTAAAGTGGAACCAGGAGCTGAAATTGTTGTACCAAAAAAGCCAGAAAAGAGAAAGATGAGCCCTGGTGAGCTTATTAGTATTGCAAGTGGTATTGGTACTTTAGCCTTGATTATTAATAATTTAACTCGATAACAATGGGAATTGAAAGGAAAAAGATTATTTCTGGGAATGAAATCGATTTTTTAGTGCTTTTTAATACTATTTTGGATTCACGGTGGGTAATTCTTAGATTTGCGTTAGGAGCAACTTGCTTGGGGCTTATAATTGCATTCACTTCACCAAAAGAATATAAAGCCTCATGCGTGCTCATACCAGAAACTATGAGTAATCAAGGAAATTTAGGTGGTTCTTTGGGTGGATTGGCTTCATTGGCGGGAATTGACATAGGAAGTTTATCAGGTGGTAGCTCAACGATTAATCCGGGATTATACAGGTCAATTGCTTCAGGCACACCTTTTATGATTGATTTGATGGGCCAGAAGTTTTATTTTAAAGAAGAGCAGGATTCCTTATCCATTGAGAGTTATTTTCGAGATTCCTACAAGGTGGGATTAGTTAGTAGAGTTTTTAGTCTTCCGGGTAGATTGATATCTTTAATTAGACCGAGAAACGAAGATCGAAATGACTTATTGATTGATGATGACTTAATTTCTATCAGTAAGATTGAATCAGATATTATTGAATTGTTGAAAGAGAGGATTCTGGTAACGATGGATTGGGAATTAGGTGTAGTAACGATTGAAGTCAGATTGCAGGATCCGTTAGTAACTGCTCAGGTCACTGAATTTACAAGAAAGTATATCTCATCTGTTGTTCAAGATTACTCTCAGCAAAAGAGTAAAGAGCAGTTAGAATATGTCGAGGAACAACTGCAAATTAAAATTAATGAATTTTCAATTGTCCAATTGAAATTGGCTAATTTCAGAGATGCCAATAGAAATGTAAGTACTTCAAAGGCTAGGACTGAAGAAGAGAGGCTGGAATCAGAATATAGTATAGCATTCAATGTTTTTAATCAACTTGCACAGCAGAGGGAAACAGTGAAGCTGCAATTGAATCAAAGCAAACCAACTTTTTCAATTCTTGAGCCGGTTAGAATTCCAGTGGAGAAGAGCTCTCCTAGGAGAGGATTAATTACGGTATCTTTTTTCATTATAGGTATAATTAGTGCTTTGGTATTTGTTCTTAGTAAGAATTGGATACTAGAAAATAAATTAATTGAAGTAAAATGAGTAATAATATTCTTGTCACTGGAGCAGCTGGATTTATTGGTTATCACTTAGCTAAGAAACTCGTTTCTGAAGGATTTCGTGTTACTGGAATAGATAATTTGAATGATTATTATAGCGTCAAATTGAAGCATGACCGGTTAGAGAATCTTAAGCTGATGAATTCTTTTCAGTTTCAACTAATTGACATTGCCGATAAACCTAAAATCGACCAACTATTTGTTGATAGTCGCTTTGATGTTGTAATTCATTTGGCAGCCCAGGCAGGAGTGCGGCACAGCATTGATAATCCATATAAATATGTTGATTCGAATTTGATAGGATTCATGAATATTTTGGAGGCGTGTAGGAATAATCCCGTTGATCACCTGATTTTTGCCTCATCGAGTTCCGTGTATGGAGCTAACTCAGTAGTTCCCTTTGAAGAGCATCATGCGGCAGACAACCCAGTTTCACTTTATGCTGCTACGAAAAAGGCAAATGAAGTGCTTGCACACAGTTATTCTGCGTTATATAACATTCCTAGTACAGGATTAAGATTTTTTACGGTTTATGGGCCCTACGGCAGACCTGATATGGCTTACTTCAAGTTTGCACAAGCAATTTTGGAGGATCGACCTATTAAGGTATTTAATAATGGGGATATGCGTCGGGATTTCACTTACGTAGATGATATCGTAGAAAGTATATTTAGATTAATCGGAAAGATTCCAGTGCCGAGGGCTGGAAGCGCAACAAGCGGAAGTACAATAGCTCCTTTTGCATTGTATAATATCGGTAACAATAAACCAGAGCGTCTGCTGGATTTTATTAAGATTCTGGAAGAATTATTGGGTAAAACAGCAATTAAGGAGTACATGCCAATGCAACCTGGTGATGTGGTAGAAACCTATGCGAGTATTGATAGCTTAAGCCGTCTGATAGGTTTTGCACCAAGTACCGGTCTAAAAGTTGGACTAAAGTCTTTTGTAGATTGGTTGAATGTTTACAATAAATAGTTATGGAAAACCAATTGGATTTAAGTTCTAGTGTAATAAAGGAAGGCTATTGTATTGGCTGTGGTGTTTGCTCAGTCGTTGAGGACAGCCCATTTATTATGGAATTGAACGAGAATGGGGAGTTTGTAGCAAAGGCTGTTCTTAATATTAAAGAGTCCCCTGAGATTACTGGATTATGTCCATTTAGTAATCAATCTCCTAATGAGGACGAAATTGCTAATGAGTTATTTGAGGGAAGAAAGGATAGTAATATTGGTTTTTTCCAAAGCTTATATGCTGGACATGTTTCTAAAGGCGATTATAGATCGAAAGGGAGTTCAGGTGGCACTGTCACTTGGTTATTAGGAAAACTTCTGTCAGAGAATGAAATTGATGCTGTTATTCATGTTAAAGATGGCAAATCTGGATTGTATGAATATGGAATTTCGACTACTCTTGAAGAAATTCAGGATAACTCTAAGTCAAAATATTATCCTGTGACTTTTTCAAATGTTTTGCGGGAGATTGATTTTCAGAAGAGATATGCAGTTGTTGGAGTTCCTTGTTTTATTACGAGTCTTCGCCTTCTGGCAAAAAGTGACTTAAGATTCAAGAAAGCTCTTAAATTCCATATATCATTGGTATGTGGTCACTTCAAGTCTGAGATGTTTACGAAATATATAGCGTCGGCAATGAATTTAGATTTGGAAGAAGTGCAGAATTTTGATTATAGGGTCAAAATACCAAATAAGCCTGCTAATAAGTATGGAATGAGAGCGACAAGTGGAAAGGGAAAGGAAACCTTCATGCAGAATGAGTCAATTTATGGATTGAATTGGGGGTACGGTTTATTTAAATATAAGGCTTGCGATTTTTGTGATGATGTAATGGGAGAGACAGCCGATATTACTATTGGAGATGCATGGTTACCAAAATATATTGAGGATCATCGGGGCACCAATATACTAGTGATAAGAAACTCGTTCTTACGAGATCTTATTGAAAGGAATATTGGGACAGAATTAGTTTATGATGAACTAACTCCACAAGATATTTATAACTCTCAGTCTGGAGGATTCCGCCATCGTCATAATGGTTTATCATTTAGACTGTACATCTATAAATTATTTGGGAAATGGACACCAAAAAAGCGAGTACAAGCCTCATTGAATAACACTTCTTTTAGACAGAAGATGATAATTCTCATAAGATTACGATTACGTGGACTTTCTCGTCAACATTCTAATTCTTTTTCGAGACTAAAACGTAGGTCAAAACCGTATGTTTTTGTCTATTTTATTTTTCATAAACTGGGCTTAAGGGCATTGATAAACGTAACAAAACGGATACTTAGAAAATGAAAAATATAGCTATTTTTGGATCACATGCTGGCCACAACGCAGGTGATGACGCAATTCTAGAAAATATCTTAAAGGATGTTTCTGAATTAATTCCCGATGTAAGATTCTTCATATTGGTAGGTCGTCCGCAACTATACAGAAAACATTTTACTGATTATAACATTACATGGCTTCCTCTTGGGAGGCGTTATTTGAGCATCAAATTTTTTGGTTGGCAACCCTTTTATGCACTTTGTAAGTGCGAAATGATTTTTCTCACTCAAAACATGTTTTTTGATTACAAAATGAGCGACCGGTCGTTTAATGTTTTGAGAGACTGGTCTTTTCAGATAAGATTAGCAAAGAAATTAGCAAAGAAAATCGTTGGTTACAATATAGGTTACGGCCCCATTAGAACTGACAAAGGAAGAAGATTAGCAAAGGAAATTTTAAGCTGTGCTGACTTTATTTCGTTTCGCGAGCATGAGGGTGAACGAGAACTTAAAGAGACTTTAAAAATTGATTGGGTAGAAACATTTTTGTCTGCGGATCCAGCAATTAACAATCAATCTTTGAAGACAAAAGAGGTAGTTGATTTTTGTGAAAGTACGGGTTTTAGAAGTGATTTACCCTATGTCTGTTTAAACGCTAATGAGTATATAGGAGATAAGTCAATAACCAATTCTGACGTCACTAAACATGATTACGAGAATGCATTTGTGGAGATAGGTAAAAAGTTGGTTGAAGAAGGAAAGACTATTTTGGTTATTGCAACTTGTTTCGGTGACATTACACTTACGAAGAAAATTGCGAGTCGAATAGGAAATAGTGCTTTTGTAATAACGAACAAGAATTTCTCGCATAAAGAAATAACTTGGTTTTTGGAGGAATCGGAACTCCTCATTGGTACAAGGATGCACGCATGCGTGATGTCAGCAGCTGTTAACACACCTATCATATCAATAAACTATGTTCCAAAGGTTCGGCATTTTATGGGTTTATTGGGTCTATCTGAGTATTCATTCGAACCAAGTGATTTCAATTGCGAAAAAGTCTTCCCTATGGTAACTAAAGCTTTGAATTCTAATCCTATAGACTCGAAAAGACTTCAAGAACTTAAAGCTCTTGCTAAAGTTCCTGCGAGAAAAGTAAAGGAGCTCTTTTGAGGTTAAGATTTACTGCTAATAAAATATTTATGAGCGTGTTCTTTACGTGTTATGTAATGATGCAAATTTTAAGTTTATTTAGTTCGCGGAGAATGAATTATTGCATATTTAAGCATCTAGAAATAAAAATAAATTGAGAAAAGGATCGCTCAAGGTTGTTTCGTTTCAGGCTTTACTTTCACGTACTTTACAAATTCTTTTGAGGATTCATACGTTGTATGTTTTAGGAAATGTGCTTGTTCCTGAACAGTTTGGGGTCTTTTCATTATTGACCACAATTGCGTTTACAATTTCATTATTCTTAGTCTCCGGCCAGTATCAAGCGGTATCAATTTTGTTAGTAAAAGGGTACAGCGTGAGAGATATATTGAGAATTTCGATTTTTCTTCTTTTTTCAATTTGTTTTTTAATTGGGATAATTCTTGATCCCTTTTGGTATGTTTTTTTAGACTTGATCCATCTTAATGATGTGTCTTTTTCATTTAATGATGTTTTTATTTTACTTTGTTGCTTTTCATTTAATGGGTTAGTTTATAAGTTTCACGAAGGTCTTGGGGAAATTGAGGTATACAGCAAAATATCAGCTTTTTCACTTAATTTACCATGGCTTTTTATTCTGTGTGATTATTTCTTTTTGCAAAGTAGTTATCAGAGTCTGGTGAATTGTTATATCTGGGGAAATGTGGCTTCCATTTGTGTGATTGTTCCTGTATTTGTCTCAGTACTAGTTAGAAACATTCAAAAGTATTCCGATCGCCCTATCTCACTTCGAGCTTTTATCAAAGAGTCTCTTGTTTTGTATTCATCAAATTTCGGATTTTGGCTCTATACTAAGAGTGATATATTTGTTATTCAGTACTTCTTAGGTGTGGGTGCTTTGGGAGCATTTTCATTGGTTGCCAAAATAGCTGAATCTGTTCAGGTTTTAGCCACATCCTTAGGTAGCGTTTATTCGCCCAAAATATCTTCTAATTATCATTTGAAAAAACCAACAGACAAGACTTTCGCTCAAGTTAATGACTTGATCCTTCTTATGTATTTACCTATGAGCATTGTGTTATACCTAGGCTCTGAATATTTGATAAACGCTTTTTTTAGTGAGGCATACATGGAAGCGGCTATTTATTTGAAGGTGTACGTTTTATTTATTCTTTTTAGAGGTTTCTCCGGCACCTATAGTTTGTTGTTGGATGGACTGGGATATGCTAGCTATAGATCTAGACTTTTATTAGGTTTCGCTACTGCAAACATCGTATTCAATATTTTTGCAGTTCAGAAGTTTGGTGTTTTTGGTGTTTGTTTAGTGACAGTATGCACTTATGTTCCACTCGTATCATTATACGTATGGAAAAGTCATCAAGTACTTAATGCATCAATGTTCCAGACAGTAAAAAGGAATATATGGTATATCATCGTTTTAATCTTATTTTTAATATTAACAAGTGTCTTACGTCACGACTCGATGGCTATTGAATGGCTAATACTGCTTATTTCATTTTGTGGTATTTTGTTTATTATTCAAGCCCGTAAGCTTTTAATAAGATCGACTAATGTTTAAAGTAGAAATAGGAAAAATAACTTCACAAATTTTGGTTGTTATACTCTTTACAGCATTTGCTCAGATTTGGTTTCAATTAGGGGATACGACTATTAGAAGCGAGGATTTAATTTTGATTTTTGGCCTTGGTTTTTATTGTTTGACTATTTTCTACGGGTACAGATTGAGTTTGTCTTTGGATGGAGTGTCAGTTTCTATTCTTATGTTGGTTGCTTACTTACTATTTAGTTCACTCTTAGTAAATATTTCCCACTATACCGCTGAGTTAAAGCGAGAGAGTCTTATCTCTTCCATTAGGCTTTCGCTGATTTTTATAAGTTTTTTTTATTTTAAAAATTTAACTCAGTTTACAGAGAGGAAGGTCAAAGTAGTTTTGGGTTTGTTTATCGGATTTGCAATATTGGAGAGTTTAGTTTGTTTGCTCCAGATGGTGTATTGGGACAATTTGTTAAGTATTTCTTTACCTGGTTTTTTAACGGAAATGGCAGAGGGAGCCAATGAAGAGGAAGGAAGGGAAATTTTTGGTTTATATATTGGTAATTCAGGGACTCATACATTGTCTGCGGTTCTTGCAATTTCGGGTCTACTCTTGTGGATACTGATTCGGAATGGTATTTTGAAGCATCAAGTCTTAGGTTATTTATTTTTCGCACTAATACTGATTATAATTGGAAGGACTTCCGTGCGAAATAGTATTCTTGCTTTATTTTTTGGAATTTCTTTTTTCGAATTGTTTTTAACCAAGCAAACAAAATTTAAAGCACTACTCAAGAGATCCTTGGTAATTCTAGCACTTTTATGCATTTTGTTAGTGCTATATAATTTGGAAAGCGACAGTTATTTTGTGTCGAGAATACAAATGCTTTTGCCAGTTATAAAGGATGGTACAATTTCAATACATAGAGGCTCTAATATCTTTGGCAGACTTCATTATTGGTTTGTTGCAATGGAAATGTTTAGTAATAACCCAGTTTTTGGAACCGGGTTTTATACTTACAAAGAATTAGGGCCTACAGTTCATGCTCATAATTCATACTTTAACATTTTGGCAGAAATGGGAACGATAGGATTTATTGTTTTCATTGTGTTTTTTATCGCATGCATCAAGGTAATCTCCAAACATCGGAAAAGACTGATAGATAAAAAATCTATCTTTATGTCTCTAAACGATTTCGCAACTTGTTTTATCGTTTTTCTGGCCGTTGCATCGGTGTTTTCGAACGCTATTTATAGCACTCAAATAATGAGTCTTTTAATAATAATAATTTCATTTATCAGCAATAATGAGAAGAGTCTGTCATATATCAACAATGACTAATATTGGTGGAGTTGAAAAGATAATTATTGACTATTTGTCTTTGAACAAAGCGGATTCGTCATACGAGCATATATTACTTTGCCCATCATACAAAAATGAAGTAATTAGGCCACTTGAAGGGGTCAATGTCCGTATGTATTTCCCTAAACGATTATTTAAATTTGACCCCATTAGCATTTATAGAATGTGGAGATGGATAGAACGGAATGATATCCATATTTTACATTCTTACAACTCTTTAGCAAATAATGTAGGGAATATCTTAGCTTTTCTTTCAGGATTACCACTTGTATGCAGTGAGCACGGAACCGTTTGGAAGGCCAAAGGAATTAGAAAAGTTCTTGATAAGCTAGCCTATAATCGAGCGACTAAAATTACTGCTAATTCGATGGCCAGTAAGCACATGTTAGCTGTTAATTATAGCATCTTGGAATCCAGTATAATTATTTTGAACAATCCTGTGCCAATAGTCTATTTGAATATTGATAAGAGATCGCTGAGAAGTGAATTTGGATTATCAGATGATATTTCCATTGTAGGGACTATTGCTCGCTTAGTGCCCTTGAAAGGTTTGGATATCTTCATTAAGGCAGCACATAAAGTCTTGGAGCAAGATTCGAAATTTGTTTTCATAATCGTAGGAGGGGGTTCAGAGGAGATATATCTTAAATTGTTGAATCGGCAGTTTAATACATCTGACAGGGTTATTTTCACGGGTTGGCGAGAGGATGCTAGAAGAATATTGAAAATATTTGATATTTATGTGAGTACATCTGTTCGAGAATCTTTTGGCAATGTATTTATTGAAGCTGGATTCGAAGGTATACCAGTTATCGCACCTAATGTTGATGGTATTGCTGAAGCAGTTCTTGATGATGTGACGGGAAAACTAATTGACCCATCAGAGCCTTTAGTTTTTCGAGAAGGCATGCCTACAGTTAGTGTTGTCAATGGTGAGTTACGTAAGCCTAAGACCTTGGATTATAGTCTTCTTGCTTTGGAAATATTGAAATTAAGGAATTCGCCTGACCAGATGAAAGAATTTGGTGTTGCTGGGAGAAAACATGCCACTCAATTCACTTTGAAGAAGTACACAAAAGCTTTAGAGAAAATATACAATAGTATTCAGTTCTAAAACCAACTATATATTGTTCGATGAATAACAGATTAAAGAGCGAAAGAAGGATTAAAATTCTTTTTGTAAATAGTCAGATGGAAAAGGGAGGTGCACAAAAAGCGATGCTTTCTTTGGCCTCCACCTTGTCTCGTGAGGATTTCGAAGTGACTGTCTGTACAATGTATGATAAAGAGAATTATATCGAATACTTTGAGGAAGTATATGATTTGAAAATCATAAACCTTAGAATGAAAGATCTTGTTGGTAAGAGTCTATTCACGAAGATATTGGCTTTTGGAAAGGGAGTTTTAAGGTTTAAGAAGTTGGCAAGGGATATAGATATAGTTCAGACTTATAGCCATACCGCAAATATCGTTTTTCCGTTTTTTGCTTTCCTCTTTGGGGTAAAAATTCGAGTAACCTCACAAAGAATGTCACTAGATAGGATGTCAAAAAAAATTCAGTTGTCTGATAAACTAATTGAAAACTCTTTTTTGGTAACAAAGCTTACTTCGGTTTCCGAGGGTACAAAAAGGTCTTGTATTGATATCCAAGGAATTAGGCCAGAAAAGATCATCACTATTCCTAATGGGATTGACCTAAGTAGAATTGATTCCGAATTATCTTTGGTTGATAGATCTAGTATACGAAATAGTATAGGGCTATCTGATTCGCAAGTAGCGATACTGACTGTTGCTAGATTTCATAAACAGAAAGGGCATCAATATCTTCTTGACGCAATATTAGAACTGAAAGACGATTACCCTGAAGCAGTTTTCATTTTTGTAGGTCATGGAGAGTTGGAACAGGAGATTGCCAGTTTCATAAAAGGAAATAATTTGGAAGATCACGTAAGATTACTTGGTGCGAGAAACGATGTGCCTGCAATAATGAATTCTTGTGATATTTTTATTCTGCCGTCACTATGGGAAGGGATGCCAAATACTGTTTTGGAAGCGATGAGTGTGAGCATGCCAACTATCGCAACTAGTGTCGACGGGACACCTGAATTAATAATAGATAGAAGCCATGGCGTCTTAATTCCATCAAAGAATTCTGGTGCTATTAAACAAGAAATTGAATTTATGCTTAACAATTCGGAGTTCAGAAAAAGTCTTGGAGTTGCGGCAAGAAAGAGAATTGAGGACGTTTTTTCGTTAGAAAAGACGACTAAGTCCTTCGCAGATCTTTATAAAAAACTAATGTTACGTAATGGATAGTTACACGTTTTTTGGTACAAAAATTAGCCCCAAAAACATTGAGGACCTTCTAGGTTCAATTTCGGATGTTATTAAAACAAATGGCAAAAGGCTGTACTTTAGTTTAAACCTACATGGTCTTTACCTACAGTTTGTAAATAAAAAGCTGAATCAAGCACAACTTGCCGCCGATATCCGCATTGATGGGATGCCACTTATTCTTCTGTCGAGGATAGTCGGTATTGGTGATTTTAAAAAGACTCAGCGTGTGACTTGGATGGATCTTAAAGATCCATTTTTTAAGTGTTGTAATGAAAATCGTTATCGGCTTTTTTACTTAGGATCTTCTAGTGCAATTGCATCCAAAATAAACGGATTTGTAGCATTGGAATATCCTAACATTGACTTTAAAAATCATCATGGATATTTCAAGTTTTCTTCCCAAGATGAAAAAGATATTGTTAGTGAAATAAATGACTTTAGTCCAAATATCCTTTTGCTTGGAATGGGTATGCCAAGACAAGAGATATGGGGAATGGAAAATAAAAGTAACATAAATGCGAATGCAATTTTATCTTGTGGCGCAGCTATGGAATATATTGTGGGGGAAGTAAGAATACCCCCTAGGTGGATGGGGCAAATGGGACTTGAGTGGCTGTATAGATTACTTGAGTCTCCAAAGAGATTTGGTTTTCGATATCTGATTGAACCCTTTTTTCTGTTATTTCACATATTGAGACATATAACTATCAATGGCAAACTATAACTCATTTGAAAAGCTGGTGGCTAAATCTTTGGAAAAAGCACCATGGATTAGGGATTTAGTAAGATTTGTTTATAAAAGAAGTGTCTATCTTCTATATAAGAAATGGAATTTCGATTTTGAATTAGAAAGTGGTTTCATTGTCAAAACGCCTTACAATCTTATTCAGACTGATGCACCTGAAAAAGAGGATTTATTTTTTGGATATTACGATAAAAGCCCTTGGAATAAGTCTATGTCGAAGGCAATTTTCCACTCACATGACGGAAATAACAGCAAGATTAAAATTAAGTTATTTGATTTTAAGAAAAATAAAGCTATAGTTTTAGCTGAAACTGAGACTTGGAACTATCAACAGGGTGCGATGGTTCAATGGATCGATGATGATCATATTGTCTACAACGATATTGTAAGAGAATCATGGCTTGGCTCAATTAAATTGAATGTCAATAACGGTAAAGAAAGTAGGTTCGATTTGCCTATTCAATGTGTCTCGAATTCAGGCAAAGTAGCTATTAGTCTGAACTATAGTAGGCTTATGTGGCTGAGACCAGATTATGGATATCAGCAGAATTTCGATAATTTTCAAAGAGATCAACAGTATGATACTGACGGTCTTTGGGCTATTGATTTAGAGTCAGGGAAGTCGGCATTAATTGTAAGTCTAGAGCGATTAACTAAGATTAGTCCACAAGAATCAATGAGTAATGCGAATCATAAGGTTAACCATGTTATATACTCGCCTTTCGATACTCACATTGTTTTTCTGCATAGATGGATTTCAAAAACAGGTAAGTATTCGAGGCTTTATGTTGCAGATAGAAATGGAGAGAACCTTAAAATATTATTAGATGAACGAATGATTTCACATTATTCTTGGAGAAATGATACCGATTTGATCGCATGGGCAAGGTATGAAGGAATTGATGGTTATTACTTAATCAATATTACTTCAGGGCTCATTAAAGCGTTAAATAGAGAAATAAATCTTTATGGTGATGGCCATCCTACGTTCAATATGGATTATAATAATATATTTGTTTCAGATAGTTACCCGGATAAAAGTAGAATCCGATATTTATTTACGTCTGATTTGGATGGACAACTGCAAAATATTGGAAGATTCTTTTCGCCTTGGGCATTCGAAAACGAAGAGAGGTGTGATTTACATCCAAGATGGGCTCCAAATGGTAACCTGTTGTCCATTGATTCTGTACACTCTGGAAAGCGGATGACTTATTTTATATTGAATGAAAATGGATATAAGGTATTGTCAGAGAACAAATAGAGTAAGGGGATCATCAACGATTAATTTTTGGTCGTTATAAGTTTCCGAGATAAGAAAGCATTGATAATTGGTCAAGACGAAGCTTATCTCGCTTAGTTACTTTTGAATAAACGGTATTATGAAGTGTGTGATGTTAACAGGAGACCGTCGCGTTTCAATACGGGTCGAATTGATTAATTATATTAAGATGCATATTCTAGTGAAACAAGACTCTTTTTACAATTTGGGGACCTCACAGAATCTATGAACTTAACAAGGCTTATACAGGAAATTAAGCCTGATGAAATCCGTAATTTGGAGTTTATGTCCTACGATCGGTTAAGCGTTGATACTCATGAGCATTTCGCAAATGTGGATAGAATTGGAATATGATGATTGTTCGGAGCTGTTAGACTTTTATTAATGTCTGAAATGTGAGGAATTTATGAACCATCATCCAATCAACTATATGGTTTGGTTTAGGAAGTTCTTTAAAAACAGTTTGCCACGCATTATCCAATGCTACCTTATGCGCTAGCAAAAATGTATGGATATTGAATTACGGGGAGGCATATAATATGTAGGATATACAGTGCTATTTAATCATGAATCTTTAAGGGGAGTGACTTTTGTTATCAGAAAAATTACAAGAGCTGGAGTAAAAATGCCAATGGGGCAGTAGAGAATAGCTTACATGGGTAACCTAGACTCGAAAGTATATTGGACATGTTAAAGATTATGTTTGGGGGATGTGGATAAAGCTGCAACAAGCCAAGCCAGAGGACTTTGTTTCAGCGACTGGAGAATAAGAGCGATACGAGAGTTTATGAGAATGTCGTTTAGAGAAGATGGTGATGAATTAGATTTTAACCCAACTTGAAAACAGAACTATATAAATTATTGTAATACAGACAGTTACGTAAGTTATTTCTATAATCGGGTCACAACTTTTGATTTCTTTACATAGGGTCTGTCTTTAAAGTTGAGCGCATTATATATTTTTTTCACCTCTACATTTGGTCGTGTACATAGCTTGGTATAAACGCGTTTGTTGTCTTTGGCATCAATACTGATCATAGAACAGCGCTGGGCCTTCATTTTTTCCACAATCGTTTTTCAGCTGTAATTGATGCCCTTCTGTTTTAGTGTTTGGCGGATATAATTGACCATCTGATAAGCGATAATACCTAGCCAGATTTGGGGTTCGATATATTCGTCTTTTTGGTGATGTATTGGCCGGATGTTTAGATCGATTTTCAAACACCTGAAACTAGATTCAACTTCTCTGGTAAGGTTATACAAGTTCCAGACTTGCTCTTTATCAAGGGATTCTTTTGAATACCGAAGGAAGTATTTTCCTGCTGGTTTTTCCTTCTCAGCCAGCCTTGTTCATTTGATTTTTTTAACGACTTCTTTCTCTACATCTTCCTGATATTTAATCTTATAGAGTTTAGCTACTTTTGAGTATCTGTCTTTTAATCGGCCTATAGCTTCATGTACTTTAACGATCTTTTTGGTTCGTCCGGGTATAGTTAATCCCTGGTTTAGATAGTTAATCCGTTCTTCAAATCTATCGGTTATTCTAGCATCCATTGACTTTTATTTCAATGCTTTTTGCTCATTTTTTATGTGTAAAAATAGATCCGACTTGTTTTGAACTGATATCTTGCTGACCTCTATTTTATGACCTCTATTGTCTGTAAGAATGGTTGCTTCTTCAGATGTGAACGTATAGGAAGCTGGGCGTAT
>Ga0208646_1000331_pt1 | contig 31403 bp, 32 predicted proteins | sample AntAceMetag02UK8_FD_184762 | JGI IMG/M metagenome (GOLD analysis project Ga0208646, IMG submission 184762) | Saline lake microbial communities from Ace Lake, Antarctica - Antarctic Ace Lake Metagenome 02UK8 (SPAdes) (version 2) | ecosystem: Environmental > Aquatic > Non-marine Saline and... | reverse complement strand
ATTTAGTGTATTTTCAAATGTTTTTTTATCCGATTGATTTTTCACTTGTATGAAAATCAACCGGTGCGTAACTGATGAATTATATAAGGCTAATATACTGAATAACAAGCACTTAACCTTGATTATTTTCTAGTTTTTGTGACCTTTTTATCTTCGTAAAGTAGAATTAAGAATATTTCAATAATAGCTAAAATTCACTCGTACTCTAGAAAAATCATACGCCTTTAAGTCAAGTTCATCGAAAGAAACACGTATTTGAGCAAATATATCAGGTCAAATAACCGAACATTACGCTTATTTGTATAGTTCTCTGGCTACTATAATGATATCATCAAACAAAATAAGAAGTTACAATTTCTTTCTCAAAGCAGAGCGCACAACCCCGCAAGTCAGTATTGATGATCAATTAGATGAAATGTATTTTAAAGGAAGATGCTCTCCTGAGATGGCCATCTATTTTTTCCAACCTATTGAAGAAGCTATCGATCGCTATTTCGAACAAGGAAAAAAGCGCTTAAAAGCTCATTTTAGTCTTGAATATATAAATACTAGTTCCACAAAATGCATTATTAACTTGATGCGAAAACTTGATAAAAGAGTCAGAAAAGGTCAGCAAATCGAAATATTTTGGTATTACGAAGAGGAGGATGAAGATATGATGGAAACAGGTGAAGACCTATCTGATCTTCTTATGGCCATAGATATTAATATTCTGGAATACGTGGAGGGGGATGAAATAGACCCTCGAAAAAGCCTCAGTGCTTAATAACTACCATTAAAGTTTAATCTTCCGATTTAAATTTTTCCAATTGAATTTGATAATGCATTACGTCTTCTTGAGACGTCCGAGCTAAATCTAGGGCTTCCTCGCCTTTCTTCTTCGCCATCTTGGCATTTCCACTTTTGAATAATAATGAAGCATAGGTATCAAGATTAGTGGCTGTCGGGTTACTTTTTGATAACTTTTTCATCCAGCTCAGAGCCTGTTCTAATTGATCTTTATTGTCTATAAAAAGATAAAACTTCCATGCAAATTCATTGAGCTGATAGCTGTCCGTAACAAAGCCCTTATTCTCGAGATAAATAACGTTTTGAGCATACATATCCCAGTCCTCCACCTGCTCAGCATACAGCAACTTCGACATAGCGCTTAGCTCGTCCTTTCCTTCAAAACTCAATGATGAAAGAATTTCATTTAAACTTTGTATCGCAAAAACGGTGAGATCTTGACCTTCATAAATATCGACAAACTGAGCCAAGAGCATATTATAGATCTTCTGATCTATCGCCTTGCGCCCATATAATGCTGCAAATTGTGCGTAATTATTTCTTAGAAACTTAAACTGATTAGAGAATGGGTCAAAAACAAAATCTTTTATCATCATCCATGAAGTAGAATCAATCCAATTTTCTTCCTCGACATTTCTAAAGTAGTATTCAATAAAATCTCTAGATTCTAAACAAGCATTATCTAGCATAGTGCCATATTGCTTTAAAAAATCATATCCCTTTTCCCCTTTGTAAAAACGTGTTCTATAAGCCTTAAGATTCTCTTTTTCATCAAGAGCTTTGCTCGCCTCCGACATTACTTGTTGATCATCCATGGCGCCACAACTTCTGTGAACGACTTCTCCTTGGCTATTTAGAAAAAGTAAACCAGGGTAAACATAGATCTTGTAACGATCAGCCAGCTCTACACCCGGAAAACTCTCCATATCCACATTCACATTGATGAAATTTTCATTAAAAAAATCACTTACTATTGAATCTTGAAAGGCATACTCTTCGATATCTGCACACGGCACACAGTCGAAGACATTGGCATATAGGAAGACAAGTTTTTGCTCTTTAGCAGCCTTTTTCATCACTAATTCCAAATTCGGAATTTCAAAAAGGATTCCCTGAGATATGGTCTTATAAACCAATAAGAGACAGGCAATGAGAATAATAGGCTTTTTCATTTTATTTCGTGTTAAACCATTTCAGCAATAATAGACAAATGGTAAACAATCGTTGAATAGTTGTACTTAAACGTACCTTTATCCGATGAAAATATTTGGAACCATCATCCTCTTTTGGGCAATATCATCTAACTATTTTGATGAAATCCTGCAGTGGCAATCGGAACTCAACGAATCTTATCAGGACAAGGAAGAATCTCCACTCGAAAAAAAAGACCTTAAAAAATTTAAAGGTCTTAATTTCTTTGAGATCGATAGCACCTACAATGTAATAGCAAGCTTTCTCCGAACGCCCAATGAAATGTCTTTTACAATGCCAACGACCACTGATCGGCTTCCCGTCTATGTTCAATATGGATTAGTCAGCTTCAACTTGAATGGCCAAGAATTTAATATGCCAATATTTCAAAATCAAAGTTTAGTACTCACTGAGGAATATGAAGATTACCTTTTCTTTCCATTTACGGACTTATCTAATGGGTTTGAATCTTATGGAGGTGGGAGATATATCGACTTGCGTTTACCCGATTCAGATGAAATACGCATCGACTTTAACAAGTCCTACAACCCCTATTGTGCTTATAATGGAAAATACTCATGCCCCATACCACCAGGATCAAACGACATGAATATAGAAATCAATGCCGGTGTGAAAAAATGGAAGCATTGAACTAGTCTTATCTGTCTTATCTTGCAGCCATGAAGTTTGTAATAAAGACCATGCACGGTCTCGAAGAAATATTAGCCGAGGAAATAACCTCACTTGGTGGTCAAAATGTAACAATTCTTAAACGCTCAGTGGCTTGCGAAGGAGATTTGATGTTCATGTACAAAGCGAATATGAATCTTCGAACAGCCCTAAAAATTCTTGTCCCCATTTACAAGTTCAAGGCACAAAATGAACAAGAATTATATGATCAAGTCTATGCATTTGACTGGAGTGATTATCTGAAAATTGATCAAACGTTTGCCATTGATAACACGATTTTTTCGGAGTACTTCCGACACTCACAATATGCAGCTCTCAAAACTAAAGATGCGATTGTTGACCAGTTTAGAAATAAACTAGGCATACGGCCATCTGTCGACATTAAAACACCAGACATACAATTTGACCTACATGCATATAGAGATGAGTTTACTGTTTCTTTAGACAGCTCAGGAGACACCCTCAACAGAAGAGGCTATAGAGAGCCCGGACATAAAGCTCCTATGAATGAAGTCTTAGCAGCTGGTATGTTAAAACTTGCAGGTTGGAATAAAGATATTCCTTTGATAGATCCAATGTGCGGTTCTGGAACCATCATGTTTGAGGCAGCTATGGCAGGATCCAATATGGCTCCACAAATAAATCGACAAAACTTCGCTTTTAAGAATTGGAATAATTTCCAACCCTCCATCTGGAATCAAGTTGTTGCTGAAGCCAAATCAAACGTAAGGCTTACTAAACTTAACATTCAGGGTGGAGATATTGATTTCCGAGCAATATCAATAGTTGAAAAATCTATCAAAAGATTCAAGATGGAAGATTCCGTTAGGGTCCAGAGGATTTCATTTGATAAACTCATACCAAAGACCAGTGAAGGAATGATTATCGTAAATCCTCCATACGGCGAAAGAATAGGCGACAATGTCGATGAGCTCTATAAGCTATTTGGGGATACATTAAAAAACAATTTTCATGGGTTTGATGCTTGGATCTTAAGTTCCAATATGCCCGCTTTCAAACAATTACACTTAAGAGCCTCCAAAAAGATAGTTTTATTTAACGGTAGCCTGGAGTGTAAATTTCAGAAATATGAAATGTATCAGGGATCCAGAGAATAAATAGCTCTTGATGAAATTTTATCTATAAAAATCAAAAACTTCAGGATAACCTTGCGAAGCATAAATTTTGATGATTGCGTTTTATGCGATACACGCATTGAGAAATAAATCCAACAAGGTGCGGCTAAACCCAACATCGAGTATACAAAACGATTATGGTGCTTTAGTCGCCTATTTACTGACAAGTAAGGTTTTTTTTGAAAATATAATGATACTTACTAGCACTTATGAAATTGGAAATTTCAGTAGCATAATGCCCCTAGCATATCAGAAAACCTTCATGTTTATTGAACGTACGTTTAGTGATGAGTTACTTTTCTGTTTTTAGGCTGGTCTTTTACAAAAAAAATAGTTGATCCATCTATCTGTTTCAGATTGTTAAATTATTTAATTAACTTTGAGTTAACATTAAATTAACATTGGGAATATGGAGAAGTTGGAAAAAATTGATGCAAGAATTATAGACCTTAAATGGAGAGCCTTGCCACTGGTAGAAAGACTACTAATCAATAAAGACAAAATCAAAGAGTTAAAGTATCGCGAGAAGACAAGAAAATCGGAACTAAAATGGTATAATCAGTCATGCTACACCAGTATTATCATGATTGCACTGCTCAATATATATTTACTTTTTAATCAGTTGGTTAGTACTGAATTCCGACTTTTTGCCTTTGCTGTGCTTATTATCTTGCTCGCGCAAAAATTAGAACTTTGGTTGCGATTTCAATATTTAAATGAGGTTCATTTTTTAAAGAAAATAAGAAAAAATATTGATGACTAAACTTATGGTGGAGTGCTAAAAGTTGGCTAATAACGTAACTTTCGTATTCTTTGTTAAAAACAATGTTGATGAGCTCCCACAGTTCAAGTTTATTACCTCAATAATTTAGTAAATGTACAACCTTCCTATGGTCATTCGTTTCTATTTCGGTAATTATGATGGTTAACGAGGCTTTTAACTTTTCTACAAGGCTTTCTAGGTTCTGCGCCTTATAGTTGACCCTATACGCACCTTCCATGTACTTTGACTCTTTAGAAAAAGTACTCCATTGTAAGTATTGCTTTTCATCATGTTCTATAGCATCTCGTATCTAAAACAAAATACCATAACCATAGATCGTCAAATCGAACTGCCACCCGTAGCTTTGGCTTGTTTTAGCGGGATCGTTACAATTAAAAAACATACCACCAAAGCCTGTTATTTAGGGTTCGATATCCAAAGTGAATCATTAAATCAGATTAAATCTATGGGATTAATATGATTCTTGCGCATCAACTATTGCATGTAACATATAAGTGATTGACGGAATTCCTATTTAACATTTACCGATTAATCAAGCGACCAATAAAGTTAAAATGCATAAAAAAAGCCGGTAAACCGGCTCCTTCTTATCTAAACTCAATATTGTCAATTAACTCACAGGTTTCACTGTTTTGATTATTCTAGCAGCAACCTTATAAGGATCAGCATTAGAAGAAGGTCTTCTATCCTCTAAATAACCACTCCAACCATGGGCTTTCGTGTAAAGAGGAATTCTTATAGAAGCTCCTCTATCCGATACTCCATAAGTAAAATCATGTATAGAAGCTGTTTCATGCAAACCAGTCAACCTCTGATCGTTGTATGCACCATACACTTCAATGTGTTCTTTAACAAATGGTCTAAACGCTTCACAAACTTTTTCTACTTTTTCCTGAGACGCAGCTGTTCTTAAATATGTATTAGAGAAGTTAGCGTGCATTCCGGAACCATTCCAATCAGTCTGACCAAGTGGTTTCGGATGATACTCAATCCAAAAACCATATTTTTCCACAAGTCTTTCTAATAAGAATCTTCCAACCCATATTTCATCACCTGCTTGTGCAGCACCTTTTGCGAAAATCTGAAATTCCCACTGACCAGCAGCTACCTCACCATTGGTACCTTCAATATTCAAACCTGCAGCAATACAGATATCCAAATGTTCGTCTTTGATTTCTCTACCGAATACATTCAGACCACCAACACCACAATAATATGGTCCCTGAGGTGCAGGATATCCATTGACTGGAAAGCCTAGTGGCTTATCTGTCGCAGGATCCCAAATGAAATACTCCTGCTCAAAGCCAAACCAGAAATCATCATCAGCATCATCAATAGTTGCTCTACCATTAGATACGTGCGCAGTGTTGTCCGCATTGAGGACTTCCGTCATAACTATATAGCCATTTTCGTGTACCGGATCTGGGCAGATAAAAACTGGCTTCAATATACAGTCAGAAGAACCACCTACAGCTTGCTCGGTAGAGCTACCGTCGAAAGACCATTCCGGACAGTCTTCCAATTTTCCACTGAAATTATCTACGACTTTTGTTTTACTTCTAAGAGATTGTGTTGGCTTGTAACCATCAAGCCATATGTACTCCAACTTTGACTTTGACATTTTTAGATTTGGTTTATTTTGAATTAATTATTTTAAGACGTTTTACCGACCTTTCAAAATAAAGCAAAAATCATTAAAATATTTAATGATTTTTGCAATTTATTTTATGTAATTCCCAATAAAATTTCAATTTCATTGGCATTAACATCAATTGTATTCTATTCCTTAGAAAGCGTAAACAGCAGCAACTAAGAATGAAGCCAATGCGCCTTGAGTGTCCGTTTCGTTAAGATCTGGAACTACACTGTCCTCAGAGAAAGTATCTATTCTAAACTCTGGGATAAATGTAAGCTTGCCTACTGTGTAGTTTGCGGACAAAGTGATGTCGATTACACTCTCATCAGCATTTGGATCGAATCCAAGTACTACATCATCAACATCATTGAACCACTCACCTCTTATTCCTATAGAAAAATCATCACTGAATGACTGCTGAAGATACAACGCCGCTCCAGAAAACAAATCCTTATTGAACGTAGCATTGATGCCTAAGTAAGTAGCATCTGATAGATCAAAACCACCTGTATAGTCTACTTGGAAATAATCATTACCAAACAAAAAGTTTAAGTATTGTCCGGAGTATCCTAACTGGGCACCACCTAAATACATTCCAGTCAGGTTAAAATCAGTCATATCAGTAGGATTAAAAACGCCAAACATCATGGAGACATCACCCGCAGTTATATCTGCTTTTATTCCCGTATGAGAGAATGGACCATAAGAAAACATATAAGAAGTAGAGTAATTAAAGTTTGCCGTCGGAGAAATCACCTCGTATCCTAAGAATGTATTGAAATTACCCATTGTTAAAGTAACATTATCACTTACATTCCAGTATCCGTAGAGCTGATTCACGATATTTTGAGAAGGCCCTGAACCAAATACAGCTTCCGCTCCTCTAGGTCCAAAAACCAAATCCGCAACAAATCCCGATTTTTTTCCTTCCATACCTAGTATGATATTCGCCATACCTAGAGAGAATCCAGGAAGGTTTGCAAAGGAAGTTCCTGGCGCTAAAGTTCCACCATTATCACCGTCATTTGTAGAGTTGAGATTGGCTCTGTAATATGTATCAATTGATCCTGAAATTGACAATGCAGGAGCGGATTCTTCCGCCTCTTCTTGTGCTTGTGCTAAAAATGTACCGAATGCCATCATGAGTGCTAGCAGTAGATTTTTTGAAATGTTTATAATTTTTTTCATAGTCTTTTTTAAATGGATTTTAAAATTGCCTCCGAGGCTGAATTTCTTCGTTATTCGGAGGCGAATGAATTTGAGTTTTAAAATTTATTCTGAAATGATTGTGTAGCCTCTGATACCATGCTCATGGCTATCAAGACCTTCTTTTTCATGCTCTTCTGAAACTCTGATTCCCATAGTTACTTTAAGCACGTAGAATATGATGAATGCGCAAACGAATGCTGTTGCTCCACAAATACCTACTCCAACAAGCTGCGTCAAGAAAGAATGATCTGCATTCGTAGAGAAGATACCCACAGCAAGCGTACCCCATATACCACAAGTCAGGTGTACGGAAACAGCTCCAACAACATCATCTAACTTTAGCTTGTCGAGCGTGACCGCAGAAAGAACTACAAGGATTCCCGCTATGACACCAACTAGAATCGCATTACCTGGCTCAATGACATCTGCGCCAGCTGTAATACCAACAAGCCCTGCCAAAATACCATTCAATACCATGCCTAGATCTAATCTTTTGAAAACAAAGTATCCAGTAACAAAACCTGCTAATCCACCACCACATGCAGCTAAAGAGGTTGTGACTAGAACGAATGAAACTAAACCTGGATCAGCTGAAAGTACAGATCCACCATTAAATCCAAACCATCCTAACCATAATAAAAACACACCAATCACAGCTAATGGAACACTAGAACCTGGCTTATCGATTACCTTACCATCTACGTATTTACCAAGTCTTGGTCCCAAGATCATGATACCTGCTAATGCTGCCCATCCACCAACAGAGTGAACTAAAGTCGAACCTGCAAAATCATAGAATCCCATGGCATCCAAAGCTCCACCACCCCATTTCCAACTTCCAATAATTGGATATACGACACCAACAAAGACAAGTGTGAAGATCAGATATGCTCCAAGCTTAACTCTTTCAGCTATAGCTCCTGAAACAATCGTAGCTGCTGTAGCAGCGAACATTGCCTGAAATAAAAAGTCCGTCCAATAAGTATAACCTGCAGATGCATATGCTGCTGTATTATCGGCGGTCGCTGATGTCTCTAGTCCGAAACCAGCAAAACCAAACCATCCTGGTACTTCAAATCCAGGGTACATTAAATTAAATCCAAAAGCAGCGTAGGTGAGAATCCCTATAATTGGGGTTAAAGTATTTTTAAATAAAATGTTTACTGTGTTTTTGGATTGTCCAAATCCAGCTTCAACTCCAGCAAAACCCAAGTGCATTATGAATACTAAGGCTGTTGCTAACATCATCCAGATGTTGTTTGCGGTGAGCAAATTGGCAGTGATGTCTGCACTGTAATCTACAGCAGCAGCTACGGTTTCCATAACAACTGGATCTTCAGCAACTGCTGATACGGAATCTGCGACTACAGCCAGCGTGTCTTGAGGGAAAATCATCAAAAGGTTGGTGATCATGTTCATGTTTGCATTATTTAATTTTGTTAACTAAATAAAGACCAAATTATCTATGGTCTCTTTTTTCCAAGCCCAAATAAATACATAGAATGAGCACAGCTCAAAATTATCAGAGCAGTATTTTCATTGAGATTTCATCGAAAAGTCCATTGCAACGGTCATTTTTTTAATATTTTCATAACTTTACAAACTGAATTATGAAAATATTAAAATATCAAGATCATTGAAGGTTGACAAACTGACCATATGGTAAAAATGAGGTTAACTACTTTTAGATCTAATTTTTAGGCGTTTCATTGGAATATTTTCAATGAAATATATTTTAAACAAAATATTATACTATTTCCTTACAATTCGTTTCAAATTCAATTTTACAATAAATTGCAACTAAATAATCCAATAATGCAATTAGACTACATCATTAACCACCTTGGAGAGGGCATAAAAACAGAAGCTATACCAGCCAGTCCTCCCATCTATCAAACGAGCAATTTCATTTTCAACACATCCGAAGAAATGAAAGCTGCATTGGCTGCAGAAAACGAAATACCCTTTTATACCAGAGGCGCGAATCCAACGGTAGATCTATTACAAATGAAAATGGCAGCATTGGAAAATGCGGAAAAATGTCTCATGTTTGCGAGTGGTTCTGCCGCAATAAGCGCGGCTATTTTATCACAAGTCAAAGCCGGAGATCATATTGTATGCGTACAGGGGCCTTACAGTTGGACTAAAAAGCTCTTAGTAAATATATTGAGCCGGTTTAACGTAACACACTCATTTGTTAAAAGTGATTCTCAGAGTATTGCCAGTGCAATAAGAGATAATACAAAACTTATTTATTTAGAATCTCCGAATAGCTGGACTTATGAAATGCAGGATTTGGAAGAGGTCAGTCTTCTTGCTAAGAAGAGCGGCATAAGAACGATTGTAGACAATAGCTTTGCCTCACCGCTTTTTCAAAGGCCGCTAGATTACGGTATTGATATAGTGGTTCATTCTGCTACTAAGTATCTAGGCGGTCATTCTGATGTCGTTGCTGGCGCATTATGTGCTTCATTAGAAATAATAGAAGAAATCTTTAAGGGTGAATATATGACCCTTGGTGGAATCATTTCCCCATTTGATGCTTGGCTGATGCTCCGGTCACTTCGAACCTTGCCATTGAGGCTCGAAAAAGTAGTGAACAACACCAAAATTATTATGCCTTTTTTGGAAAGTCATGAGAAAATAAGTGCGGTTTTCTCCCCTTTAGCACAATCATTTCCTCAACCAGAATTGGCAAAAAAATACTTGAAGCAGATTGGTGGGTTAGTCACTATTGACTTAAAAACGAACGACTTGAATAAAATAAAATCATTCTGTGACACACTAGAAAGATTCAAGCTGGGCTGTTCTTGGGGTAGTTATGAATCCTTAGCATTCCCTGCATTTACGACCATGGATTCCATGAATTATCAGACTGATGAAACAATAATCAATAGAATACGCCTTTATATAGGTCTGGACGATCCTGAAACGCTGATGGAAGACTTAAATAATTCACTTGCTAAAATTTAATCATTTTCTATTCGCATTCTCTCTATCGATAAGTCTATTTGGTCAGGAAAACCATACTGTTTTAGGGAGTATATATGATAATGAGGGAAACAAACTTCCTTTCGCAACAGTATATGAAGAAAGCACTACAAATGGCACTACAAGCAATGCTGAAGGTAACTATCAACTCCGATTATCTTCTGGGTCGCACGATATTTCCGTACAATATGTAGGTTATACAAAACAAACGCGCTCCATCAATATTGTTGCAAACCAAGGTTTAGATTTTAGATTATCATCACAAACCTTGCTTCTTCAGGAAGTTATTGTCTCATCCAATTCTAAAAACCCTGCTTACAGAATTGTTAGAGAAGCCATTAAAAAGAAAAAGTATTATGAAAAAGAGTTTAATGCCTATTCATGCGAAGTTTATATCAAAGGACTCCAAAGACTTGACAAAAAGCCTTCCAGCTTTCTAGGAATAACCGTACCGGTAGATACAGGTATTATATATTTATCAGAGTCTATTTCTGAAGTCAAATTTGAACAACCCGATAAGTTTTATGAGGAGCTAATAGCTTCGAAAACAAGCGGTAAATCCAACGGCTTTAGTTATAACAGGGCTTCAGAAATGATGATCAACCTTTATCAAAATAACTTTTTTATTAACGGCTTAAGTGAGCGATCATTCATCTCTCCTATCGCAAATAATGCTTTCATTTCTTATGATTATGAGCTCGATGGAATATTCTTTGAAGATAGTGTCCGTATTAATAAAATTAAGATCATACCAAGGCGTAAGACTGACCCAACTTTCTCGGGTTATATGTACATCATTGAAGATAGTTGGCGACTACATAGTGTTGAGGTCAAACTTTTAAAGGCCAATGGTATTGACTTTGTTGATTCATTGAGAATTAATCAAATTTTTTCTCCCGCACAATTCGGCATATGGATGCCCATCACTCAAAATGTTTCCTACACTTTCCAAGTGCTTGGCTTTAGGGGTAGTGGTCAGTTTATCGGGAATTACAGCAACTATGTAATAGAGCCTAATTATAAGCTGAGAGAAAAATTTTCTGAAAAAGAAAAAAAGACAGAAAACCCACTACCAAAAGTTGATTTATTTACCAAGCAAGATTTTGGCAATGCTGTAATGAAAGTGGAAGAAAGCTCGAATAAAAAAGAGGATATCTTCTGGAAGCAAGTCAGGCCCGTTCCTTTGAGTGCTATCGAAATTAAAGACTACAAAATTAAAGACAGCATTCAAGTAATAGCTGAATCTAAACCCTTTAAAGACTCCATTGACCAGATTAGAAATAAATTCCGGTTGACCAACTTACTTGTCGGTGGCTACAACTATTACAATACTTTTGACAATTTCCGGATCAACTTCCCTACTGCGCTTGATTTGTTGCAATACAACACAGTAGAAGGGTTCGCACCAGAGCTCAATTTTAACATACGAAAGAGCGAAGATCGAGTGCCATTATGGGAGCTAAAACCATCGATAAAATACGGGTTCGGAAATGAGCAACTGCAAGCAAAAATCTCCGGTTTCAAAACACTCCATTATAAGAGTTGGGAATTTTTATATGGCGGCTTTGGAAGGTATACTATGCAGTTTAATGGTACAGAACCTATATCTCCTACAATAAACTCTTTCAACACATTATTTGAAGGTGAAAACTATCTTAAACTTTATCAGAACAACTACGCATTTTTTGGTTACCAAAAAGAGATTTTTGAAAACATAAGACTGAACGCCAAGATAGAGTTGTCCTCTAGGAATAGTATTCAAAACGTGACAACATACAGCTTCAACCGAAACCCATCCTTTTCAGACAACCTTGACGAATATGATTTCAGTTCAAACAACAGGATATCCACATTGAACATTCAAATGACCTTCAGGCCCGGACAGAAATATATAGATCGGCCTAAAACTAAATTCTATTTAGGTACTAAATATCCCGAATTCAAAATCAACTATAAAAAAGGACTTCCGATATTCGGCCAGAATAATTTCGATCAAATAGCTGTATCAGCCAACTACACCTTCAGAATCGGACTCATTGGTGAGAGTAATATAATTATTGAAAGTGGTCGCTTTTTAAATCAGAAGCGTCTTACGTTCATCGAATACAAACATTTTAATGGCAACAAGACCTACGCTAGAAACGGAACTATTCCATTGTCTTTTCAGCTTCTACCCTACTACCAGTTCAGCACCACTTCAGAATACGTCCAAGCAAATTATGAACATCATTTTAATGAATTCATCTTTAACAAAATACCCTTAGTAAAAAGGTTAAACCTTCAGGGCGTGCTCTCTGTCAATTTTCTGAGTACCCAACACCTAAAATCGTATACAGAAGTTGGTTTTGGAATCGAACACATTTTCAAGTTCTTAAGAATAGATTATTATTATTCTTTCAACGAAGGCACGTTTTTAAATCAAGGAATCACATTTGGACTAGGGTTTTGAGCTTATTTTAGGAGCTGCACAAACCCTTTATATTCTGTTTTAGCGTATTTCACAAAGTAATAATACACGCCAGCCTGTGCGTTACTGCCGTGCCACACAAACTCTCTTTCCTCAGATTTGAAAATTTTTGTTCCACTTCTATCGAGTATAATAATATACTGAAACTCGTCATCACAATTGTTAGGTGGTAGATTTTGATTTGGGTTTGGTAAATCCGACATACTATAAAAATCATTAATCCCATCTCCATTCGGGGAGAAAGCATTGGCTGGATCAAATCGATCATAAAAGTCTCGTGTTTCCTTCACTTCGAAAACAATACTTATGGTTTCAGATCCTTGAATCGGACATCTATCGTCAAATGTTTGAAAAACCATTTCAAATGATCTTGATGTCTCGCCTAGGTCCAACAAATCACATTCTGGTGTCCAACTTAATGTTGACGTTGCTTCGCTAAAACCAGTTTGACTGGAAAAGCTGAGCGTATTGGTTCTTGGCCTCCTAAAACCATCAAAAAACCTTACCGTAACAGAATCCACACCATCCGGATCGACGGCATTAATGACCAATTCAAAAGTCGTGTTGACCTCAATCTCATAGGAACCATAACTTTCAAATTGTGGAGGATTATTTTCAGGAACAACTATTTGAATGGATATTTCAAGGGTATCTCTATTCAACTCTTGGCATTTATCAGAATCTTCTGCCACAAAGAGAAAAGTATAAAAATCTTTGTCTAACACATTCAACGAGTCACAATTAGTATCCCAATTAAACAAGCCCTTTGCGCTTCCGCTTGGCAAGCTGTTTTCGGTATCAAAATCTATACCCAATGTCTCTGGATCGAATCCAACGCCAATCATTTCTAGGCTTACAGGATCCATATCACCATCGTTTACAAAAACATCAAAACCCAAACCATCACCCAACACCACCTCAATAAGATCACCCGAAGCTGTTGTCGTTAATAAAGGTGTCGTATTAGGAGGGAGAACAACAGAAAATGTGATGGTTTCAGCGCTCTCATTCACATTATTGCACACATCCAAATCATCGACTGCTAAGGAAATCACAAAGGTTTGTTGCTCGCTAAAATCTGCAGTGCCGCAGCTGGAGTCCCAAATTAAATTTCCTTGTATGAGCCCTAACTCATCTCGTGTAACATCCAAACTAAAACCCCACTGCATCAAATCTTCCTCTTCCGTCACACCTAACCTACTTAGTCTTGACACCAATTGATCCGGATCTTCATCTGTCGCTGAAAAAGGTATTATAAGAATGTCATTTTCATCAATGATGTAGGCATCCTGTATGGGATCTAAGAGAGGATCATTATTTGGTGGCGGCTCCACATTCATTACAAGCCTTACTGTATCCAGTTGTGGTAATGGACAGGCATCATCAGCAGCTATCAAATCAATGATAAAAGGACGCCCGATTATCGGAGGGCAACCCGGCGCGCACACGGTTACAACTAATGTGTCTTGATTTGCACCGACAAGTCTTTTTTCTATAGAAAATACTTCTTCAACAACACCATTTAAATCTTCAAAATTGACTGGCTTAGCAATGAAGCTGATATTCTCACCAGGTTGAATATTTGCTACTATAAACTCGAAGCACTTATCATCTTCAACAGAATAATTTAACGTATCAATTAACACATTGAAGTCATCATTTCCAGGTATTTTAATTGTCACTTGTGGTGGGTCTGGAGGCTCGCAACCATCAACGACTAACATTTGGAAATCCCGCTGCATTTCACCAATTTTCTTTTTATCTCTCCACTCTTCTATAATTACGCTGAAAACATACAATCCAGTGTTTATTGGATTTACAGTTAAAAAACCTTTATTATTAATTTGCAGAGGCCTAGTTCCAGGAATCATGTTGGTTAAACTGTATCCAGGCCGCCAATTAACTTCTAGGTGTGGTTTGGGTTTTGGGGAAGGTAAGGCAACTTGTGATGAACTATTTAAAGGAGTTGCCAACCGGTAAGAAAGTGAATCACCATCTAAGTCCTGTCCAATAAAATCTACGTAATACAGCTGATTAATACATGCATAATCACTTAAGGGCTTGTTTAATACTGGAGTAGAGTTTATAAAAGGACGGTCATTTTTCCATAACGGAGGAATTTCAAGCACGTATTTCATGCCCGTACCCGATGGGTTGATGATGTTCACCACACCATTGTTTCTACAACATCTCTCCCAGACGATGTAGTAACCTTCTTCATGCGCAAATTTTTCAGGGTCCAAAGACACAATCTTGGAATACAGTACTCTAGATGTTTGCAATTCTTGAATGGCACATTCAATATTTGAATACTCTACATCCGTGATCGTTTGCAACAATAATGTGTCGGAATGAACCAGACTACTATCCTTATTACTATAAAAAGCTACAAATAACTCTGGATCATAGTTCGTATTCTGCTGTTGGAATTCGTCCTTATATTGAAGCAGATTGATTTGATATAAGCCAGGCTGAATAGTAATAAACTCGATTTCTCCCCCTACAATATGAAAAGATTTAACCCAAATCATGGATGCAATCAATAGCAAAAAGACGAGTGAGTATTTTTTCATACTGAAGATCTAAAAGATTATAACTGTTTTCAAGTCCATTAACCTTACTAATCTACATGTAAGGTGTGTAGTTTTGCAACTTATGAGATCAAGCAAAGTTATTGAAAACGTCGAGATCACAGGCATTTCTGCCGATGGAAAAAGTGTCGGGCGTGCGGACAATTTGGTTATTTTCATTTCTGGGGCGACTCCAGGGGATTTAGTAGACGTTCAAATTACCGGCAAGAAAAAAAAGTTTTTAGAAGGGCGCACTGTTAACATACATCGAGCCTCTGTAGATAGAACTGAACCTTTTTGTAATCATTTTGGAATTTGCGGTGGTTGCAAATGGCAACATATGGCCTATGACGCACAACTCAGACACAAACAACAACAGGTAACAGATAATTTAACTAAGCTCACGACAATAGAAATGCCTCCGGTTTCCAAAATATTAGGTTCCGAAAAACAGACTTTTTATAGAAATAAGCTTGAATACACATTTTCCAATAACCGATGGTTGACGAAAGAAGAAATTGATAGCGGAAAAGAATTTGAGCGGAATGCGCTTGGCTTTCATATCCCAAAGCGATTTGATAAAATCTTAGATATTGACAAGTGTTGGTTGCAGTCAGACATATCTAATGATATCCGTAATGGCTTAAAGGAATTTGCTAGAGCTAATGAAATGTCATTTTTTGACATTAGAAAGCAACACGGTCTTTTAAGAAACCTAATTATCAGAAATAGTATTCTCGATGATGTAATGGTTTTAGTTCAGTTTTTTGATCGTGATCAGAAGGCTATTGATTTAGTTATGGCTTATCTATCAAACAATTTCCCAAAAATCACTGCGCTTCATTATGTCATCAACCAGAAAGGTAATGAATCAATTTATGACCAAGAGGTCATCACTTATGCAGGCGAAGACTATATGACCGAAGAAATGGAAGGCTTGAAGTTTAAAGTCGGTCCCAAATCCTTTTATCAGACCAATAGCAACCAAGCCTATGAACTGTACAAAGTAGCACGTGACTTTGCATCATTATCAGGGGATGAAATAGTTTACGATCTCTATACTGGAACAGGAACAATTGCCAATTTTATTGCTAAAGATGCTAAGAAAGTTGTCGGTGTAGAATCAGTTCCTGAAGCCATAGAAGATGCAAAAATGAATTCAACGTTAAATAATATTCAAAATTGCACTTTTTATGCTGGGGATATGAAAGATGTTTTGAATGATAACTTTGTAAATGTCAATGGACATCCAGACGTTATTATCGTAGATCCGCCTCGCGCGGGAATGCATCAGCAAGTTGTCGAGAGTATTGCGAGAATCAAGCCTGACAAACTAATATATGTTAGTTGTAACCCTGCTACACAAGCCAGAGATATAGAGTTATTAAAAGAAAGTTTTGAAGTAATTAAAATTCAACCAGTAGATATGTTTCCTCAAACACAACATGTGGAAAACGTCATTCTATTGAAATCCAAATAATATGCAGAATGATCCTACATTAGACCCAAAATATTTAGGGAAAATTTCCTCAGATTTTGTGAAGGTTTCTGATAGCCTGAAAGAAGCATCTTATCAAATTCGAAAACGAGGGTTTTCAAAATATCCAGTTTTCCCCGTTACCGTAGATGATATTCCCATCGGTCAGATACTTTATGAAGCAGGGAAAATGGAAAACGTGTGGAACTACTATGCCTCTTTTATTGAGGAATTCGTTCAGAGAGGTTTGATTTCGGAAGAAGAAAAATTTATCGAAGCATACAAAGATCCTGACGAATTTTGTTGCTTGTTTATCGTAGATAAAGAATTCACAAATTTTATATTTATACCTTTTCCAGAAGATTAATCAATAGTGAAAAAATTCTAACAAATGGAAGAAATTGATATAATGAAATACAAAAATCAGCTGATCGAAATGGCTGTAGAGTATAGTCCAAAACTAATTTTGGCAATTCTCACGTTGATCATAGGGCTTTGGGTTATTAAAGTCTTTATTAAAGGCATTGGCAAAGTTTTAGTAAATAGAAATGTTGATCCATCTCTGTCTCCTTTCCTTAAAAGTGTTTTTGGAAGTGTTTTAAAAGCTATGCTTATCATTTCAGTGATTGGGATGGTGGGGATTAAAATGACCTCTTTCGTAGCAATATTAGGTGCGGCAGGTCTGGCCGTTGGCTTAGCTCTCCAAGGCACTTTGTCTAATTTTGCTGGTGGTGTGATGATCCTACTATTCAAGCCTTTTAAAGTAGGTCAGTTTATTGATGCCATGGGCTACATGGGTACAGTCAAAGAGATTCAAATTTTCAATACCATCCTGTCTACCCCAGATAATAAGAGAATTATTATTCCTAACGGTGGATTAGCTAACTCTTCTATGACCAATATTTCAGCAGAAGAAACAAGAAGAGTAGATTGGACCTTTGGTATCGGCTATGGTGATAACTACGATAAAGCAAAAGAAGTCTTAATGAGCTATATCAAAGAAGACATACGAATTATGTCTGAGCCAGCGGCTTTCATAGCTTTATCGGCATTAGGCGATAGTTCAGTAAACATCGTTGTAAGAGTTTGGGTCAACGCACCTGATTATTGGGGAGTCTTTTTCGATATGAATGAAAAAGTGTATAAAGGATTTGCTAAAGAAGGTCTAAACATTCCTTTTCCTCAAATGGATGTTCATGTTCACAAAACCTAATTTCTACTATTTAGGAAAAACTTGTGACTATTTATATGAACCCTGCGGGTTTAAAAATGAAGATAAATTTACACCTCCTCATCGGGAGGTGTTTTTTTGTGCTTTTATTTCTCAAAAGCCCACCAATCTGATCTCGGACTTTCTTGAATAGAAAATTGACGGCCTATAACTGGGTGAATTAAATCAACATCTAGCTGTTGAGCCGCTTTTTTCACTCTTTCTATAGGATCTGTCCAGGAATGCAACGACAGATTAAATGCTCCCCAATGAATAGGCATAGCTTTTTTCGCATTTAAGTCCAGCGCAGCTTGTGCAGTTTCTTCAGGAGTCAGATGTATCTGCGACCATCTTTTGTTATATTGTCCACATTCTATCATCGCTAGGTCAAATGGACCGTACTCTTTACCAATCTTTTTGAAGTGATCGGAATAGCCTCCATCACCGCTAAAATATATTGACTCTTTTTTCCCTTTTACCACCCATGAAGCCCACTGGGTTTTGTTACGATCTGTAAGTCCTCGACCAGAAAAATGTCGTGCAGGAGTAGATACAAATAGCAAACCCATTTGCTCAGAGGTTTGCCACCAATCCAAACTGGTAATTTGATCTTCTGGAATTCCCCAAGATATGAGATGGCTCTCCACGCCCAGTGCTGTATAGAAATGACCAACATTCTCTTTGATTTTTTTAATGGTTGGCATATCCAAATGATCATAATGATCATGTGAGATGATCACAAAATCAATATATCCAAGATCATCAATAGGGATAGGGCTATCGTATGGAAATCTTTTCGTCAAAAAGGGAACTGGAGAACTGGCGCTTCCCAGCATAGGATCAAAAAGAATTTTCTTACCATCGATAACTAATAAAACAGCGGAGTGACCGTACCAAGTGATTTTTGTTATCGAGTCAGCTAACCCTGCGTCCTTACTAAAAGCTGTTGGTAATGGCTTAGATGGTACTCGACTTTCATCGCCTACCAGCAACTCTTTTAGTACATCAAGCATATCGCCAGATGGCATGTCGACACTGGTCTCTACCAGATTTTGAAATACACCTTCATTATAATGGGAAGATTCTTTTATGAGAAGAAGCTGTTTACCTTCTGGGGATTGTCCAAACTGCGGACTAGAATAGACGAAAATTCCAATAGACAATGTGGAAACTAATAATAAAACAGCTAGGCTTAAAAAAAAACGTTTTAAAAATTTCAAAATATTAATGTTGATTAATTTCTCTTTAGTCGATTTCATTCGCTGAGTATTTTTAACCAAGTGAAATAAACTTTGTATTTTAACAAAATGATTAATGAAAAATCATGAAAGATTCAAAAGACCAAAATTTCTTTGACTGTAAATACATCAAGGAAGAGAACATCATACTCGGAACGTGGACTGGAAACATGCTTGAAGTTGGCCCTGCAAAACAGGCAGCCAATACTTTCATTCAGCTTTTAGAAAGTACGCCATGTGACCTAGTGCTTGATGATAATCGGTTAGGTATTGGCCCATGGGCTGATCTTAATGACTGGCTTATAAAGGTATGGCTTCCGGCCATTTCCAAAACTAAAATAAGAAGATACGCTCATGTGATGTCACCTGACAAGTCAGCGAAAGGGCCAGCATTTGAAATGTTCAATCAGGTTATAAATAACTCCATTTTCGCCACTTTCGACAGTTACAAATCAGCCATGACTTGGCTTAAAGATGATTAGTATAATCCTGTGTCTCATTCCTTTTTTGATCGGAACGCAAACAACTCAGGCCAAGGAGCATGAGGTGATAATCCGTTTTTCAGACTTAAAGTCTAATGATGGAAAAGTAGCGTTGGCCGTATACCGTTCTGAAGATATTTTTTTAAGCCTAGAGCCATTTAGAGACTATACCGCGTCGCTTAAGTCAGAAAACCTAGATATGTCCCTCACTCTTCCGTCTGGAACCTTTGCCATTAGCCTTTTTCATGATGAGAACAGTAACAACGAAATGGATAGATCAATGTTAGGTCTCCCATTGGAAGGCTTTGGATTTTCAAATAATGTTATGGGATTATTCGGACCACCTAGTTTTAAAAAAGCGTCATTTAAAATAGTAGGTGATACCATTCTCAATATCCAAATCAAGAATATGTAGATAACTTGTTCACGTAGAATTAATACCTATTGACTCCTCAATCAAAGGCAAAACGAGCGTGTTAATTTTTTTCATCAAATAGTGGTTGTAATTTTAATAACAATGAGCCTTTTCCATTTCTCAGAAAAAACGTTTGACTATTTGGCAGGACCTTTGCCTCATGGCTATAGCCCAAAAGATAGGGCGCAGATTATCTCTATAAATATCTTCCCAATATTTTTGGTTCCCATACTAGGTTTAGCGCTGTGCTTTTTATGGCAAGACCAGAGTTCGGTATTTAAAATGATCGCTATACTGTTGATCATACTTTGCTCAGTGCCTGTTGTATTTAATGTTTTCAAGAAATTCGATTTGGCCAAAACGATTTATACTTTTCAGTCTCCCTTTTTAATATTGGTTTATTGCTGGCTATTAGGCGAGAACTTTGGGATTCAATATTTTTTCATTATTCTTTTTGGATACCCTTTCGTTTTTTTTCGATCCGATCAAAAACAAAAAACAATACTTTTTTTTATCTATAACGCCCTGTGTCTCCTTTATTTTGAATTAGGTAAAAGCCCGTTGGCACCTCTTAAGTTAGATGAACAAATCACTTTTGAAATTCAGCTTATTGTTCTTTTCGTTCTCGCTATATTTTGCGCTATCCTGATCCTATCATTTTACTACATGTTAAAGCGCAACGAACAAAGCCTTGAGATGAAATCCTCGGAGCTAGAAAAAGCTTATGGTATGAAGCAAGACTTTTTGGCTACCATGAGTCATGAATTACGTACCCCACTAAATGCCGTCGTGACGATTTCTGCTCTTTTAGATGAAAGCCCAAATAGAAAAGACAGGGATAAGCTCATACATCTACTCAAATTCTCTGCAAATAATCTGTTAAGTATAATCAATGATATTCTTGATTTCAGTAAGCTAGAAGTAAGCAAGATTAAGCTTGACAACAGACCACATGAGTTTAAAGAACTCCTCTTAGAAATAAAGGAAACCCATAAAAATCTCGCTGATGAAAAAGGATTGGCACTCACCCTTAGTATCGACAAAGAAATTGATGATGTATATAGATTAGATGATGTGAAACTCGGTCAAATTCTAGGGAACATAATCGGGAATGCCATCAAGTTCACTGAATTGGGTCGTATCAGTATGATCATCAAAAAGATCGGAGATTCTGGTTACCATGATATTATTCGATTTGAAATTGTGGATACTGGGTCAGGTATTCCCGAAGAGGAATTATCAGAAATATTCGAGAGCTTTTCGCAAGTCAAATCCGTAACAACCAGAAAAAAAGATGGAAGCGGGCTCGGTTTAGCCATTGTTAAACGGTTATTGAACTTATATGACGCAGAAATAAAAGTCGAAAGCAGTATAGGCAAAGGATCAAGATTTTATTTTGATTTGAGCCTGAAAAGAGGTGGTCAGGTTCTCAAACTTGAGGATGAAAAAATAGATGCTTTATTAGGTAAAAAACTACTGCTTGTTGAAGATAATGCGATTAATTCAATGGTTGCTCAGAAATTGCTCGCCTCATGGGGAATAATCGTGATGCTTGCTTTTAATGGAGAAGAAGCGATTGCCAAATGTAAGGCCGAAGAATATGACCTAATCTTAATGGACCTTCATATGCCCGTGATGGATGGCTTCAATGCCGCAAAACATATACGGGAAGTAGAAAATATTAATATCTATACCCCAATATTTGCTTTAACGGCTGACGTAACTGGTGAAACCAACAGAACATACAATAAATACTTTGACGGATTTTTAACGAAACCCATTCAAAAAGAAAAGCTTCAAAAACTTTTAGTTTCGCAACTCTCCTAGACTGTCCAATATCCTATAGATTTGAGTTGATAACGATTGCACCCCAATCAAACAACAATAACCCAAATGAATAAAGTATTCAAAAATGCCGAAGAAGCAACCTTCGACATCAAAGACAACATGACTTTGATGTTAGGAGGATTTGGCTTGTGTGGCATACCCGAAAATTGCATTTCCGCTCTAGTGAAAATGGAAGTTACAGGCCTTATATGCATTTCTAACAATGCTGGTGTAGATGACTTTGGTCTAGGCTTATTGCTTAAAAAAAGGCAGATCAAAAAAATGATCTCTTCTTATGTAGGCGAAAACGCAGAATTTGAAAGACAAATGCTTTCAGGCGAACTGGAAGTCGATTTAATTCCTCAAGGATCCTTAGCTGAAAGGTGTAGAGCAGGTGGAGCAGGAATACCAGCGTTTTTCACGCCTGCAGGTTATGGCACTGAAGTCGCCACTGGTAAAGAAGTAAGGGAGTTTAATGGCAAACCTCACATACTTGAGTCTGCACTAACGGCTGATTTTGCAATTGTCAAGGCATGGAAAGGTGACAAGTTTGGCAACTTGATATACAAAGGAACTGCAAGGAATTTCAACCCACCGATGGCGATGGCTGGTAAAATTACGATCGCCGAGGTAGAAGAGCTTGTAGCGCCAGGTGTTTTAGATCCAAATTATATTCATACGCCTGGGATATTTATTCAAAGAATATTTCAAGGTGACAATTATGAGAAGCGCATTGAGCAAAGAACAGTAAGACCCCAGAGAAATGTTGAATAAAGAAGGAATCGCCAAAAGAATTGCACAAGAACTTCAGGATGGCTGGTATGTAAACCTTGGAATAGGTATTCCTACTTTGGTAGCCAACTATGTGCCCTCTGGAATTAACGTTGAATTCCAATCCGAAAATGGCATTCTCGGTATGGGACCTTTTCCATTTGATGGTGAGGAAGATGCCGATATGATCAATGCAGGGAAACAGACAGTCACATTGCTTCCTGGCGCTACTATCTTCGACTCGGCAACAAGCTTTGCGATGATTAGAGGACAGCATGTTCAATTAACTGTGCTCGGAGCAATGGAAGTCTCAGATACTGGTGACATAGCCAACTGGAAAATCCCAGGAAAAATGGTTAAGGGAATGGGTGGAGCAATGGACCTTGTAGCATCGGCAGAGAATATTATAGTCGCTATGATGCACACGAATAAAGCAGGTGAATCAAAACTCCTCAAATCATGCACGCTACCTCTTACTGGAGTGAAATGTGTCAAAAAAGTAATTACTAATTTAGCCGCAATAGAAATAACTCCCGATGGATTTAAGCTGTTAGAAAGAGCTCCTGGTGTTTCTGTAAAGGAAATCATTGAAGCAACTGACGGTCGCCTGTTGGTCGATGAAAATATTCCTGAAATGATACTTTAATAGCCAAAGTTGGTTTTTTCAGCACCTATAAGATCTAATACTTCTTGCACTTCTCTTTCACTCAATGAGGATTTCCATTTTTCGATAGATGAATTAAAAATACCTTTTTTAATATTATTATGCTGAGGCTCGCTGTGAAGCCTCGATACTGATCCAAACTTGTCGTGAAACAGCATATTTTCTTCAAAATCGAGATTTAAATAATTCATCAAAGCGCTCAGCGTACTCGTTGGATCATTGACCAAGTCTTCATATCTCAATAATTTGACCTGATGGTTTTTGGATAAGTAATGGTAAGCTTTCAATGAATCTTTCCATAACCGTGCTGACAGCTTGACATCTACCAATTCACCAAAGGCGTCTGTAGAGCCACGATGATAGGACGCCACGACATCTAATGGGTTCCTTACCAAAAAAATATATTTTCCTTTAGGGAAAACTTCTGAAATTTCTTTGCAATATTTGGTGTTCTGGGGGGTGGTATCACCCCAATATTTCTTTTCCGTCTGATTGAAAGTCGACCGAAAGATAAGGTCGAGAACGCTCTGTAATGATCGATCTTCAAGATAAGTAAGGCGCTTTAAGACAGACGCGTCAAACTGAGGCCAAGTATGCGCACCATCATCGATAAATAGCTCCCCACCAATAATTTTCATTAAGTCTCGCCAATTAAAAAAATTATAGAGTTTAAATTTTATTATTGACGAACCTAAAAAGTTCTGTTCTGATGGAAGTTGTAGTTTGGAGTGTTGATTTAGTATTCGATTCAGTAAAGTGCTCCCGTTCCTACCTGAACCGAAAACAAAAATTGGTTGATCATTAAGCTCACCATGCAATGGATATCTAACAGGCAATAGCCCAGATAAAAAACTCAAAAACCTTGCTAACTTGATTCTTCTCATATTTGCCTAAATAGCAGCGTTTATGACACTTCTTCCTCTAGTGACTGTGGTTTGTTTATGTCACAATCAAAAAAAATACGTTCGGTTTGCTTTGGAATCAGTGTTGTCACAAACATACAAGAGAATAGAGATAATTATCGTTGATGATGGCAGTAGTGATGGTAGTAAAGACGAAATTCTTCGATTCATATCCGAAAAAGGGAATTTTTCATTCATAAATAACCCTACACCTATTGGTAATTGCCAAGCATTCAATAAGGGGTTTTGGCTATCAAAAGGGCAATACATTATAGACCTTGCCGCCGATGACATGTTGTTACCTAAAAGAGTGGAAGAAGGTATTAACGATTTTATAAATGCTACTGAATCAACGGGTGTTCATTTTACTGATGCATTTGTTACTGATGAAAACGGGAATATTACTAGTAACTTTTACAGAAAAGAGCGTCATCAAAAGGCAGCTACATCACCTCCTACAGGTATCATTTTTAAGGAACTGCTTAGCGGCTATTTTATTTGCCCGCCCACCATGATGATTAAATCCAAAGTATTACATGATCTCTCTGGATACGATGAGCATCTTTCTTATGAAGATTTCGACTTTTGGATAAGGTCTTCAAGGGAATGGAAATACATTTTCAACCCTACTCCTCTTGTGAAAAAACGAGAGGTGAGTAAAAGTCTGGGTAAAAGTCAAAAGGAATGGCGTAATAAACACCTATCCTCTACTTATCAAGTCTGTTTGAAAGCTTTGGATCTATGCGACGATGTAGATGAATTCTCGGCTTTAATATGGCGTAGCATATATGAAATCAAACAATGTCTCCAAACCGGAAATTTCTCCTTAATCACTGGTTATTTAAGGCTAATTAAAAAATGCAAAGCTTATCGCCGATTGTCGTCCCCCGAAAGCATCGATAAATAACTTGCATATCTGTCTTCAGATATCTCTCCTTCTTTTACTGCTTTTTTTATAGCACATTTCGGTTCATTGACATGTGTGCAATTGTGATATTTACAATAACCCAATAAAATTCTCATTTCAGGGAAATAATGTGCCAACTCGTCACTTTTAATTTCTGAGAGGCCCAGTTCTTTAATTCCAGGAGTATCTATCAATGCACTTTCCGGATCAATAAAGAACATTTCTGCAAATGTGGTGGTGTGAACACCTTTGTTGGCGAATTTTGAAATTTCCGACACCTTTTGATCTACTTCGGGCAATAAGTAGTTGATCATTGTACTCTTACCCGCACCTGAATGGCCCGAGACAAGTGTCGTTTTATTTTTAAAAAGCTCACTAAGTTCCTTCGTGAATTGGCCTTCTTTTAATGAGGAGAAAAAACATTGGTATCCCAGTTTTTCATATCTGTATTTCAGAAAATCAAGTTCTTCCATTTCCTCCTCAGTCAAAAGGTCCATCTTATTAAATAATATGATCCCTGGAATTCTGAACGCTTCGAGCGTTACCAGAAATCGATCAATAAATCCAAGGGAAGTTCTAGGCGCTTTGATCGTCGCGATCAACAGCCCTTGATCTAAATTTGAAGCAATTATATGATCAAAATACTTTTTCCTTGGGGACTGACGAATTACATAATTCTTGCGTGGCTTAATCTCGACAATTATATATTCCTTATGATCATGCTTCGCTAGCACAACAATATCACCAACTGCAATAGGATTAGTTATTTTTTTATTTTCAAGCTTAAACTTACCCCGTAAACGAGCCTCTACAACTGACTCTTTGGTTTTTACGGTATACCATGAGCCTGTCGATTTGATCACTAAACCTAGCATAAAATTTCCTCTATTTTTAGCATAATTTTTTTTGTTGCGCCCGTTCTATCAGACACATATTTTTTCGCTGCTTTTGCATTTTTTATATAAATCTCTACGTCTTCCAGATATTGAAAAACAACATGTAAATCTTCCCTATTTGACACTTCATATCCAGCACCACAATCAATTAACCCTTTCGCTTCAAGGAATCTTTTATTATTCAAATGTTTGCCCCAAATCACTGGAATCTCATAAACAGCTGCCTCCATCGTATTGTGCAGGGTTCCATTAAAACCTCCTCCTACGTATGCAATAGTTGCATATCTATAAAGCGAAGACAACATACCGTAATTATCTATTACCATCACTTTTTGCTCTCCACTGTCCACAGGAGGAGCTGAATATTTGAAACTATTAGGCAGTTTTAACAAATCAACTATCTCCTTATTCTTTAAATTATGAGGAGCTATTATAAACTTAAATTTCTGAATGTTTGATTTTATAAATTCAAGGCAAACATCCATATCGCTAGGCCAAACGCTACCAAAAAGGATAACCTTTTCTCCGTCCACAAAAGATTCCACTATCGGATAACTAATTTGCTCCTTAGATTGTGAAACTACTCTATCCAACCTAGTATCTCCTGCGACAGTGGTTTGGCTTATGCCAATAGTTGATAGTAGGTTTTTTGATTGTATGTCCTGCACAAAAAAATGGTTGACACTGCTGAGTGCTTTTCTCATAAAACCAACTGTGCGATGGAAATAAAATTGATTACTTCTAAATAGACTTGAAACAAAGACGACCGGTATTTTTCGACGCTTTAGTTCCATCAAATAATAATACCAAAAATCGTATTTAATAAAAATGACCAAGTCTGGCCTAATTGAAGTCACAAAACTGAAGGCATTTTTACTTGTGTCTAAAGGCAGATAAAGTACGTGATCAACCAAGGCGAAATTTTTTCTTACCTCATATCCCGATGGAGAAAAGAATGTGAGGATAATTTCTGAATTGGGTCTGCCCTTTCGAATTTCTTCTATTATGGTTCGTCCTTGTTCAAATTCACCGAGTGAAGCAGCATGTATCCAAAATCTTTGGTGTGTTTTAGCTGGAAAGTTTTTCAGTATAAGCTGCTGTGACTGCCTGCCAGAAATAAAGCTTTTTGCCTTAGAATTTGTGAGACTCATTAAGAGCACAATCTGACCATATAGCCCTATACATAACTGATAAACCCAAAGCATTTTGCAAATATAGCCGCATAAAAGAAAAGCCCTTTCAGTCAAACTGAAAGGGCTTTAAAATGACACTATTTTTTTTAATGTGAAGCTAAATAAGAAGCGACACCATCTCTTGTAGCATTCATTGCCTCTTTTCCTTCTTCCCAGTTTGCAGGACACACTTCGCCGTGCTTTTCAACATATTGCCAAGCGTCAACAATTCTCAACATTTCGTTGATATTTCGACCTAAAGGCAAATCGTTAATGGATTCGTGTCTTACTATTCCTTCTTTATCAATAAAGAAAGTTCCTCTGAAAGCCACAGGATTTCCTTCAAAAACCAATTGACCTTCATCGTTATAGTTCCAATCACCTGCTAATACTCCGTAATTATTAGCAACAGTTTTTGATAAGTCAGCAACCAAAGGATATTTAACACCTTCAATTCCACCATTTTCCTTAGCGGTCATCAACCACGCTAGATGTGTTTCTTCAGAATCACATGATGCGCCTACTACTGCTACGTTTCTCTTTTCGAACTCTGCTAACTTTTCCTGAAAAGCATGAATTTCCGTTGGGCAAACGAAAGTGAAATCTTTAGGATAAAAGAAAAAGATAACATCTTTTTTACCCCAGTATTGTTCTAGTGAAAAACTCTCTACTATTTCTTCTCCATCGATAACTGCTGGAACATTAAATAAGGGAGCCTTTTTTCCTACTAATGACATATTTTTTATTTTTAAATTTGATATAATCTTGTGAAATAACCTTAAAGCAAATGTACTCATTCGATGCTCACATGACAATAAGCTCAAGTTATGCGAGTATTATGTCAGGTTATTGTTATTTTAGACTGATACAATTGATATAAATACCATATTGGTGGTATAGAGATATTTCAACAGACCTGCTATCATTGTATTATCTTAATAACAAACAAATTTTTGTTTAAAGTCAAAAAAAAGAATATGAAAAATCTCTTCTTAGCTGCCTTTATTGGCGCAATATCCTTTTCCTGTGGAGATGCAGGTATCGGATTTAACGTTGCAAAAGAATTTCCCATCGATGTTCCCATCGATCTCCCAATTCCAGGAAACCCATTTCCAGGTGTCATTGATATAGATCCTGAAGCTCAAAGTTTCCAATACGATTTAACAGAAATAGGTGCTTTCGATGATGCATTGGATGGTTTGGATAATATCGGATCTATTATAGTTAATGGAATATCGTTTGAAGTGAATGGTGTTGACCCTAATGAGGAGTTAGACTTAGATGAATTACGATTGGATATAATTCTTCCAAGTGGGACACTTACTTTCCCATTGATCACAGGTAAACTGAAGGATAAGCCAAAAACAAGTATAACATTAACTCAAAAGCAAAAAGAAAGCATTGTGAAAGAGCTTTTTAATACGAAAGAAATCTCTTCTGTGGTGATCTTCGATTTAGGAAGTATACCAACAGACCCTGAAGACAGAACGGTATCAATAGACTTTACTGCACATTTTGACATTCTTCTCAAGGCTAGAAATCTAGGCCTCTAATAAGCAAAATAAGAATCATGAAAAAACTTTACATAATAGTCGCGATATTGATCAGTTTTGGGTCATTGAAAGCTCAAGATTTTGGATCTTTTCTTGAAGGCGGAGAACAAATAGGAAGTGATCTAATGCAGGCTTACCTGGAACCGGCATTTACTGGTTTTGGTTATGCTTTGAATTCAGGATGGTACAATACGGCAAAACCACATAAAATTGCTGGGTTTGACATTACTGTTGGTGCAAGTTTTGCATTAGTGCCGTCTTCCGCTGAACTTTTTGATCCCTCTGGAATCAACGGAATTGGTGTAAGTCCTTCCGAAACAGGAAAAACACTTGCTCCTACATTAAGGGGTGACAACCTTGATGCTGATGATATTCCGTATTTGGTATTCAATGAAGGAACTGACGCAACTGATGATGACATCAGCATAACCTCTCCTACTGGAATCGGAATTGCCGAAACAGTCGTTGGATTTAATGCGGTACCTGCACCAGTAGTCCAAATCGGTTTTGGTCTCATAAAAAACACAGAAATCAAATTAAGATTGGTACCAGAGCAAACATTTGATATAGATGGAAACGAGGGAAGTACTAAACTTTTTGGAATCGGTGTGATGCATGACATCAAACAATGGATTCCTGGGATGTCTAAGCTACCATTTGATCTTTCTGTTTTTGGCGCTTACAGCAAAATGACGACTACTTATCAATTAGATGCGGATTCTCCTGACCAAATCGGAAATTTTGAAGTGACAGGTACCACTTTTCAATTAGCGATTTCCAAGAAACTTTCTATTCTTACTTTATATGGTGGCGTTGGATTTTCTTCTTCTAAAGTAAACTTTTCTTTAGATGGTAAATATTTTCTCTCTTCAAACGAAACAAAAGATCTAGCCGAACAAGATCAAGTCGCCGATTTCATTGATCCAATTAACTTAGAATACGATGCAAGTGGATTTAGAGCGAAGGCAGGATTAAGACTTAAATTACTTATTGTAACCGTTCATGCCGAATATGTAGTGCAAGAATATAACACATTCAATACTGGAATCGGAATTTCAATCAGGTAATTGAACTGAATAAATATTTAATAAAAGCGAGGCATGTTCTCGCTTTTTTTATTTTTAGGCAATAGTTAATTACTATATTAGATAACAAAGAAAAGTCCCGACAGTGTCGGGACTCTTCAAGATGTCAAACAGGTGTATGAATATTGGTGTTATGTAAAGGTTAATACGCGAAGTAGTAAATAGGTAACCACTTAAATGAAAAAAAATGATCAATGTACTTTTTGTATGTCTCGGAAACATCTGTAGATCGCCACTTGCAGAGGCTATTTTCAATCATCAGATAAAGGAAAAAAAGCTCTTAGATCGATTTTCCTCAGATTCTGCAGGCACATCAAACTATCATATCGGGAGTGATCCTGATAGTCGTAGTATCGTATCCGCTGTTGCCCATGGCATACCTATGATTCATAAAGGGCGTCAATTTCATCACTTAGATGGGAAGAAGTTTCACTATATCCTCGCAATGGACAAAAACAACTCCCGAGACATCATTCATGAATTAGGAATGAAGCATGAAGGACTATTTTTAATGAGAGATTTCGACGAGCAGTTTAAAGGCGCTGATGTCCCAGACCCCTATTATGGTAACGCTGATGGTTTTGAAAATGTACACCAAATTCTGTATCGATCAATTGAGAACTTCATCAATTTCTTGGAAGAAAAAGATCGTGAAAATGCCGCTGGATGATGAGAAACTTGTCGCTAATATAATTTCAAAATTTATTGGATTACATCTTAAAAGAAAACCTACACTTTCGCCTGCCGCCGGAGGTTGCATTAATGATTGCAACAAAGTAGACATTGGTGAAAGACGCTTTTCTTTGTAGCTAAATTAGTTTTAGAAGGTTTTTCAATATAGAAGCATGATGATTGCAATTACTTCAAACACATAGCCTTTTCAAAGTCCCTGAAATATTGGCTACCGGCATGGATGGCAATCACTCGGTTATATGTATGCCGTATATCCATGAAGGTCGAAGAAGCACATCATTTTGGGAATATTTCGGTGTTCATCTCCCACAGCTTCATGGAGTGAGTAACCCGGCATTTGGTTAGCTATGGGATAACTATATTGCTATTCTTATTTACTGTCGTCCGACTAAAATAAAAATCGGTTAAAAAAGTGGTAATATGACCTAATTACACTCTTTTTTAAGAATTCCCCAAAAGACCCCCTATCCAGACCATTGAAATTCCAATTGAACTTTGCCAAGTTCTGATTTAAACCAATCACGACAATATTCAGCAGTGTTGGTTAAAAAAGTCTGCAAGTTCACATACGAGCAAAGATTTTTGGCAGCAACCATCACCATGGTAGAGAAGTCTTCAGCCTCCTTAATTCTGCGATGCAATATTGTG
>Ga0208646_1000330_pt1 | contig 31522 bp, 30 predicted proteins | sample AntAceMetag02UK8_FD_184762 | JGI IMG/M metagenome (GOLD analysis project Ga0208646, IMG submission 184762) | Saline lake microbial communities from Ace Lake, Antarctica - Antarctic Ace Lake Metagenome 02UK8 (SPAdes) (version 2) | ecosystem: Environmental > Aquatic > Non-marine Saline and... | reverse complement strand
TCAAAATATTTATTCTGGAACTCAGGATTATGGAGGATTTATAGCCGATAATAATTATTATGTAAACCTATGCCACCCCCTATTTTTTTAGGAAACGATTCGAACACTTGTTCGTTTTATACCGCTTCCTTCTCACCCGTCAAAATCAGTTTATGGCCAGTGTAGCATACCCCCCTCTAATTTCAAAACCTCGAATCCTAAACGCCCCTATTCCGATAAAAAAATCCAAAAAATTTTCCAAAAAAATACGTCCAAATTCGTTTCTTTCCACTAAACCGGAAATTCTTCCGCTAAACTGTACTAATGTCTCGACGAGTAGCACGTGGACAGCAGCTTCCTCCCCAAGAGGTTGAGCTTCTGAATTCACTGGAGCAAGTAGCCCTAATTCCTAGGGTCCATGCTCTGTATCATGCAGGATGGCCACTTCAAACAATTGGAGACTCGCTTTTACCGAAGCGCATCAGAACCACCATCCGCTCCTGGGTCCAGAGACACGAAACACTCCCTGACCCTTCCTCCCTCATCATCACCATCCCCATCCCTATCCCTATTTTTGAAGATTCCCCTTCTTCTTCTAAAGGGGGGCGTCCAGAAAATGACGGAATCCCACAAGTCACCATAGACATTATCCGTTCCCTGGCACCGTTGGCGAGGAGCTTCCGAAGCAAGATGGCGGTCACAACAGCGCAAGCTGTAGCAAACGATCGCCTCACAGGAATCTGCATTACCCTTTATCAAAAAGGCCACAGCATTAAAGAGCTCGCTGCAGCAGCGGGCGTAACCTATAGAGCTATGTACAAAAGGATAAAACTGTAGCCATCATCCCATCCATTTGACAACTTAATAGACGCCCCTATATAGTGGGGCAATACGACTGAGTACTAACGCAAGGAAAGGTAGGTCGTGAACTATGAATAAAATTTCAGAAGCACTAATATTTTTAGCAGCAATAAGCATGACAGGCTCCACCGCTGGAGCAGTAGCAGAAGAGATTGACCCCCCTGAGAACCTCGAGAACGTTAAGATCGTCTACCAGACGGTATCTGTAACCGAAGGGATCTCGCCATTAATGGAACACGCTGATGAGTTTGCCAACCTATACAGTAAAATTGGTGAGCTAGAGGGCACGATAGAAGCTAAACAGAGTCATATCTACATAGTTAAGAAGCAGAAAGAGATTGCACTCGAGGCTCAAGAGCAGCTCTACGTTGATATAGACATAGCTCTTGCAGACCTAGCTAAATACGTTGGCGTGACTCCTTACGTTCTCGGGGCGTCTACTACTTCCGCCTGGGATTGTTCCGGTCTCACACTTTGGTTTTACGAGACCTACCGAGGAATCACCCTCCCACACTCCGCTACCTCTCAACAAAAAGAAGGCACAATTGTAGACGCGCCTATTCCAGGAGACATAGTGGCGTTCACAAATACTGGCTTCGAGAACGCGTATCACGTTGGAATCTACCTCGGTGGTGACCTGATGATCCACGCTCTCAACCCAGATAAAGACACCCTGATTCAGAACGTAACTCAGTTTGCAGACTCCGAGGATAGCAAGGTTGCATATATCCGCTACTAGTGGTATGCTATTCGTATGAATGAATCATACGCACCATACTTTGCTTGGGGAGCACTACTCCTTTCCATAGCATTGCCGCTTGCTCTCGCAGCAATTACTGATAAACGAAAGAAACAGCGCCTCGCCGCGATCCGGCAGAACCAGCAGAACCAGCAGAACCCGCAACCCCTATTAGGAGTTGTCCACCCTAAAGACAGAAAGAATAAAAAATGAAACCTTTCCTTTTCCTTAGAGACATTATATGGACTTCGGTTCTTGCCCTTCTATTAATAGTGGCGTCCATAGTCATCGTTCTCGTAACTGGCACCACCGCTATTCCAGTAACATTCGCGCTCAGTGCAATTGCATTGGCGACCTTGTCCAAATCTAACGGCTAGTGACCTTCAAAAAGTGACTACGATAATCACCATTGCCGGCGCAATCGCAATGCTGTTTTTATTGCTGCTTGTTATTGGTTTAATGATGACCCTCATTGGGCTCACTACCATTCCGCAAGATCTAAACGATATAAGACTGCCAACTGAGAAAAAGGAGACACCAATTGACAGCACCAACGATACGGAGTCTAAAGCCCGTAGACGCCGCCGATCTTAGAGATAAACTACCAACTTCCGGAGTCTTTGACATGGTCGACTGCGCTGTAGAGATTTACTGCCCGGAGAATTCGACCACCGAAGACATTCAAAAGATGGTAGCCACAATCGAAAACATGATCAACGTTGTCGATGTAAGAATTTCGGCAACACCAGAAAAGGCCACTCAGACCACCTACGAAGTACTAATCACAGAGGTACCGTCTGCGTACCGAAAAGGCCTAAAGGAAAGAGAATAACAAAATGACTAAAACACATACAAAACACATAAAGAAGAACCAGGTTCTGCCACAAGACATACACATCTTCTTCAGTACGATCTCTGGTAATAATGACGTTCGAGACATCCTTATCTGCCAGCTTGTAGATGCAAACTGGACCTATGAAGCAGTGGCAAATGCCAGTGGCATTACTAGGGAGCGCGTTCGTCAGATTCGGAAAGCTGCTAGCACTTCCGCTCTTCGACCTGCAGACCAGCACCTTCTTATTGAAATTCCGGAGCCACCGCTAAAGCCAGAACCGATTCGCCCGACCTACATCGAGCCATCGCCTAAGACTTTGCAGCGTTTGCTGGAACTTCAGCCATACGCTCAGCAGGTGCGCTCAAATGGGACTAAGTATCGTGAAGAGGCAGAAGAATATACTGCTCTGCTAAATCACGCACACACTGTAGAGGAAGTTACTCTCTATCGTTTGGCTAAGCGTCTAGGAATTACTCACGGAGCTATCCGATTCCGCTTGGTTCGCTACGGATATAAAAATGCGGTTACCGCAACGTCCAAGGTTTACATGCCTATTATTCGCGACAACCGGGCTCTAGAGGGTGGGTCATAGTGAAGAACCTTGAAGATTACTATTACTTAGCTTCTAAGCAAGACACCTTTGCGGCCCTGGTTTCGGCCAGGGTCAACGATATCCTTGCTGGGACGGCTCACGTTCTCGACTTTAATCAAGCAACGCTTTCTGAAGAGCAACAGATTCTGCAGTTTGCCGATCTTGTAGCTCGACTGGTGTGCGCGAACCTAGGCAGGGAGGCAGCGACCTCCTAAGCTGAGACCCTGTGTAGAGATACAGAGGGTTTTTACTTTCGAGGTACAATATAGGTATGGTCAACATTCCCGGTGGTACTGGAGCCAATAAGGGCTTCTGGAGGATCCAGCTTAGAGATCGCAACGGCCGTTTCGTTGAGATGGGGGGCGAGGTTCTTTTTGAGATCCAACTGCCCGGAGTGTCTGGCACGTCTCATGCAACAGGATACTTTATTGGCATGGCGGACTTAGAGACCGCACGAATTGAAGTAAGAGACAACTCCAAGATCTCGGCAGGTGTCTACCTCGTTGAGCCGAAAGACTTGACTGGCATCACTGCCATTCTACCCGAAGAGTATGTAAAAAAGAAGACCCAGGGTGGGCCAAAAGAGGCAGATGTTCCAGAACTAAAACAGGAGATTACTGGCTCGGATGCCTTAAAGACTCGGCTTAAGTCCGTTACGACCGCGCTAAAAAAAGAGGGTAGATTCCCTATCCCAAGACTTGGCTTACTCCAAGAGCTTGGAAAAGACACTGACACTGTAAAAGGTGCAAAGATTGACTACAAAAAGGTTTTTGATGCAGAGCCGGGGCTACAAGAGCGGTTTAAAGATTTTGACAGCATGTGGCAATACGTCTACGATAACTCAGCTGGGACGACTACCCAGTCGCCTAATGATTTAGACGATATTGACCCGGAAGTTAAAATGCTAAACCGAGCTTACGCCGAGCACATTCTTGGTCTAAAGCCAGATGGTATGATAACAGTTTACAGAAACGCAGTGAACGGGAAAGGCACAGAGTCAGAGTCTGCAGTCGGCTATGTTTCTCTTGATAAAAACTTTGCGTATGACTACGCGTCTCACCGGGATAACGTTGGCAAAAATGGCAGATACGAAATTGACGTGAAGCCCGATGAGTTTCAAGGAATGCTTGGATACAGCCAAGCAGAAGATGAGTATGCCCTAACTATTGGCCGTGGCGTTACAGAGCAAGAGGGTCGCGTCCGTAGAGTTGGAGATATTGCAGTGTTCGACCTAGAGGCATCGTGGCTCAAAGACTGGGGTAGAGAAACTTTCAATAGAGGTCAGGGCGGAACTCCTTATCGTCACTTTATCGTTGCTGGAACCTTTGACTTCCATGAGGTGGAACCTCTGGGCGACACGCTCACGGACTTCTTGGCTAAGTACGACCTTGAGGCGTCAGCAATTAAATCCAAGTTCGAGCAACTCCACGGGGACGGGTCATACGAAGACTATAAAAACTCCGGCAACACTCTTAGTTTTGCAAATATAAAAAGTTTATTTGTTGAGTTGGATAACGGTAAGATTGGGCTGGACGCGGCTAAAATATTCTCATCGGAAACGGTAGGAGAGAACGCGACTTATAAAAATGATCGTTTTGATAACATCATGAAAATGCTTTCAACGCTACAAGAGTTGAGCGGGGAGCCTTTTATGACTCACAAGAGCAGGGACTACAAGCCTAGAGAGACAAAGACAGGCATCTTTAACGAGTACGACCCAGAACAAAGAACTTCTGACAGTTCGTCCAATGCTGCTGAAGACACGCCTCTAACTGACCTAGGCTTTGACCCTGAAGAAGAGATCACAATTTACAGAGGAGTCCCCACAGATGCCGACTCAATTGTTTCGGGCGATTGGGTGACTACGCTGCCCCAACTTGCAAAAGATTACGCTGGAGGTGGCAAGGTAATTTCTATAAAGGTTAAGGCCAAGGACCTCCTAACTGACCCATCCTCCGGTGAAGGCGCATACACTGAAGAGATGCTCTACCGACCTAAGTGAGAAAGAGATAGACTGTAACCATGGCTAAAAGTATTATGGAGCTCATCGCGATGCTCCCCGAGGACGAGCAGGAAGCCGCACTCGAAGGAATTGATCCAGACACTCTTCTTTGGGACTGGAATGTTTGGGCGCGCCCTGAGCAACTTCCGCCCAGTGACGACTGGAACGTTTGGCTAGTTCTTGCTGGTCGTGGTTTCGGTAAGACGCGTCTTGCCTCAGAGTGGGTTCGCGAGACGGCAAAGTACACAACTGAAGGCCAACGTCGTTTTGCACTTGTTGCTCGTACTGCTGCTGACGTTCGAGACGTAATCGTCGAAGGTGAAGCTTTAGCGCTAGACACTAAAATAGCTACTCCTACTGGTTTTGTGTCTATGGCAGACGTAAAAGTGGGCGACACCGTCATAGGCGGCGACGGCAATCCATGTCAAGTAACTCAGGTTTTCCCGGTACTAGACAATCGACCTTGCTACAAGTTGGACATATCAGGTACTGAAGTGGTTGCAGACGCCAACCACAAATGGTTGACGTCTACTCATGTAGAGCGTAGTTACGAGCAGAGAATGCCGAATACGTATCAAGGTGTCAGGACTACCGAAGAGGTTCATAACACTCAGAAAACATCCAACGGGTATCTTAGCTCTAATCATGGAATCCGGATAGCTGCTGTTGTAGGGCAGGATGCTTCTCTGCCAATCGGTCCATACACCCTCGGGATGTGGCTTGGAGACGGTACGGCAAAGTCTGCTACTATCACCAGTCACACTGATGACCAGCCGGAAGTGCGTGCTCGGATTGACTCCGAAGGCTACATCACTACCGATAATAAAACTATTTACACTTTTGGAGTTACGGATGGCCTTCATCGGGCCCTTAAGTCAAATAACCTTATAAAGAATAAACACATCCCAGAGTCATACTTTCACTCAAGTATCGACCAGAGGATGTCGCTCCTTCAGGGACTTATAGACTCAGATGGCAGTGTATCCAAGAGAGGTCAGATAGAGTTTGACAATACGAATAAAATTCTTATTAACGATATCGCTAGATTAGTTTCCACGCTCGGGATAAAGCACGGAGGCTTGAAGCTCCGCCTTGGTGGTCGGCAGATAGCAGCGTCAAATGGCAAAACCTACACTGCGTCTGACGCATACCGTATAACTTTCACAACGTCGCTCCCTGTGGCCTCTTTGACTCGAAAAGCAGCCAGTCTGAAGAAATATAGGTCAGAAGAAAAGTGGAGGTACGTGAAGTCCGTCTCTCCCACAGAGAGCGTACCCGTTAGATGTATAGCTGTAGATTCCTCTGATCACACTTTTCTAATAACTGAGAGCTACATAAAAACTCACAATTCCGGGATCATAAACATCTCCCCTCCTTCAGAGAAGCCACACTACGAGCCGTCTAAACGACGTCTGACTTGGCCCAATGGAAATACTGCAACCCTCTTTACAGCCGACGAGCCTGATGGTTTGCGTGGACCGCAGTTTAGTCACGCATGGGGCGACGAGGTAGCCGCTTGGCGACAGACTCCAGACTCTGCCGGCATGACTGCCTTTGACAACTTACGAGTTGGTACTCGTCTTGGTAAGAACCCACAGATCTTGGCGACCACTACTCCGAAGCGCACTGCACTTCTCTATAAACTCATTGAAGAATCTCGCACAGATAAAGAGACCGCAGCTAAGGTTATTATCACAAAAGGTTCAACAATGGACAACGCTGGAAATCTCTCTGGCGCATATCTTGAAACTATTTTGGGCGTCTACGAAGGTACATCACTTGCTCGTCAGGAGCTCTATGGAGAGATGCTTGACAATATGGAAGGAGCGATGTGGAATGAAGAATTGGTTGAGGCAGCTAGACACACTAATTACCCTGCGTCTACTCCGTTACGTGTTATCGGCGTCGACCCTTCAGTTGCTGAGAATCCCCGCGACGAGTGCGGTATTGTTGTCTGCGCATCGTCTGCAGAAGGAGACCTCTATAAGCGCCATGCTTGGGTTCTTGAAGACGCTTCAATTCATGGTTCCCCAGACACCTGGGCCCGTAAAGTTGTGGAAATGGCTCGCAAATGGGGTTGTCCCGTTGTTGCCGAAGTTAATCAAGGTGGCGCACTCGTACGAAACGCAATTAACTCTATTGACCCCAGCGTCAAAGTCCTCGAGGTCCACTCAAAGTACGGAAAGCAGTTAAGAGCAGAGCCAATTCTTCTTGCATACGAGCAAGGACGAGTTCACCACGTTAACTACCTCCCAGAACTAGAATCTCAGATGTACTCTTGGATCCCAGGAGAGGGTAAATCCCCTGATCGGGTAGATGCAATGGTTCACGCCATGACCGCGCTCCTAATTAAGCCCCCTCCGGGCTTTTCTGGTGGTAAATTACGTGCAAAAAGCCTCGCGGATCGCAAAATGGGCGTCAGCAGGCCAAATACTGGCAACGTTGGCCGCGTTTTTAAGGTCAGGTAATGACAAAAATCATTTTAGACAGGTTCCCGTGCCATCTAGTTGCTATTGCTGCGGGTGAGTTAGACGACATACTGAAGCTAAGAAGCTACGAGCCTACACCTGGTGCTAAATATTTAGAGATAACTAGGGTAATATTAACAGAAACAGAAATAGTAGTAGCAAAAGATGGAAATTCTGGCCCTATTATTGTCTTCCAGGAGGCTTACGATCAGGCCTCACTGTCAGAAAAGCCAACCGAGGACACAAGAGTTGTTACATCTAGCGGAAAGATGCTAGCATTTAAGAAAGATACAGGCTGCGGATGCGGTTCTCGCCTTCGTGGCTGGAATCCATATAAAACCTTAGGATCGAGTAGAGATTAACATGGAACTTACCGCACTAAATTTTGTAATTGTTGCCCTTGCGGCCTTTCGGGCAACGCATATGATTACCACTGATGTCATTGCAGAAGGTTTTCGAAATAAAATCTGGTCGAAGTTCCCGCCGAGCACTAAACTTGGATACTTAATCACATGTAACTGGTGTACGGGTTTCTGGATGTCAGGAATCTTTGTATTTGGAGCAATTATTTTACCCCAAATCACAATTGTGGTATCATTAGTCTTGGCTATCTCCGCCTTGATTGGACTTATCTCCGCTTGGACCGAGCGCTAAACAGACAGGGAGCCCATCTTGGGTATTTTTAAGAAAGAACCAGCAGGAACACGGAACGAAAGCCCGAAGATACGTGCGGCCTCTCCAAGGAACACTACACGCGTTGCGCCCGGAGTTTCCGTAGACTCTTTTGGAATTGTTTACGCTGAGCCACAAGTTTTTAACGCCCCACGTGCAATGACCGCTGCCGCTGCTCAGGTAAAACTAGACGACAAGACCGAAGCTCAATATTTTAAAGCTCGCAGAGACTCCTCAGCCTCTTCGTGGCAATCAGAAGCCTGGGAGTACTACGATGCAATCGGTGAAATCAAATATGCATTCAACCTAGTTGCGTCCGTTGTTTCAAGAATTCGTCTTTACCCCGCTGCTGTCAGCAATCCAAGCGAAACACCTTCACCGATTGATTTTGTAGAGAGTGTAGACCCGCGTTTAGCTGCTGCAGCAACTCGCGTGCTCGACCGCCTAAGCTCTGCCTACGGTGGACAGCCTGGACTTCTAAAGGACGCCGCTCTAAACTTGCAAGTTACTGGAGAATGCTATCTGGTTCAAATTCCGGAACGAAAAGGCTCCGGCCTTCCGGAGACATGGGACATTCGTTCCACAGACGAACTTCAGGTTGACTCTAGAGGGAACTACATAATTAACCCCCGTCGCGATGTTGGTGGTGGTGGCGCTTCTGTGATGGCTCAGGGCAATAATGACACAATTCAACTACCTACATCTGCATACGTAGGGAGAATATGGCGAGCTCACCCTCGTTACACGCAGGATTCCGACTCTTCACTACGCAGTCTATTAGACCTTTGCGCAGAATTGCTTTTGTTGAACAGGACTTTCCGTGCGACTGCACGTTCACGCCTAAACGCTGGCGCTCTCTACTTGCCAGACGGCCTTTCGGTCGCTGCATCACCTGACCCCGACTACCCATATGACGAAGATGGAGATTTCAACGAGCAGTTTAACCCAGAAGAGGCCGCAGACGACTTCGAAGATCAACTAATCGATGCAATGACCACCCCGATTAAGGACGAAGACTCCGCGTCTGCTGTCGTTCCTTTGATCATCCGTGGCCCAGCAGAGCTTGGCGACAAGATCCATCAGTTTAAGTTCGAACGTTCGTTCGACCCAGCACTAGCTGAGCGCTCCGATCGTGTACTAGAGCGCATCATGCAGGGCCTAGACGTCCCCAAAGACATCGTGACGGGACTTGCCAACGTTAAATACTCTAACGCTCTACAAATCGATGAGAGCCTATATAAGGCTCACATAGAGCCTCTGATGCTACTAATCGTTGACGCACTAACTGTTATGTACCTGCGTCCATACCTAATTGCCAATGGATATTCCGAAGCAGAAGTTAAAAATGTCTGCATTTGGTACGACCCTAGTCTTGTAGCGACCAGGAATGACCGCGCTACAGATGCAGACTCTGGATTCGAAAAGATGGCGATATCTTACGACACATGGCGTCGTGCTCACGGCTTCTCTGAGTCCGATGCGCCAGACCCTAAGGAACTTGCACTTCGCCTAGTAATACAAAAAGGCCAAGTAACACCCGAGCTTACAGAGGCAATGCTTCAAGCTGTTGCTCCTGAACTTATGGCAGGTATTCGAAACAAGGCCATGGAAGAAAGCGGAGCCGAGATTCCTCCAGAGATTGACCGGCTTCTCACTGGCGTGCCAGCTGAAGACGCAGGAGCTGCAGAGGCTCCTACCGAAGATACAACAGAAGAAGTCCCACCACTAGCAGAACCAGAGGCTTAATATGCATATCGACCAAAAAACGGAATTAGTATCAAAGTTAGCGCTTCTGCTAGCTGATACTGTGACTGCCAAGTTTATTTTTCATGGCTACCACTGGAACGTCTTAGGCCCAGACTTTGGTGAGTATCACAAGTTCTTCAAAACTCTTTATAAGGATGTGGACAGTTCGATCGACCCGCTGGGCGAGAATATCCTTAAGGCTGGATTCCCTGCTCCTTACTTTTTGACAGATTATGCAGAGATGTCCCTCATCAAAGAAGAGCGTCTAGACGGATCTTCTCCTACATTCATGCTTCAGTCGGCTAAAAGAGTAAATGACCAGATAATGCACTCGCTGTTTGGAGCATTTGAAGAAGCAGAAAAATGCAATGAGCAAGGATTGCTGGATTTCCTTGCAGCACGTATTGACATGCACAAGATGTGGAACTGGCAAATCAACGCATTCCTAGGAGTCCGCTAAATGTCCGAGTATATAAACAAAGTAGTGAACGCTTCAGGCGAGTACGCAGCGCCGGTAGATAAGATAGAAGAAGAAGAAACAGAAGAGAAAAAAGAAGCTCCCGAAGGTTATCACTACATGCCAGACGGCGAGCTAATGAAGGATTCAGCTCACGAAGCCGCAGCTTTAGAGAAAGAATCTGATGATCCTTGCTGGAAGGGCTACGTCCAAGTAGGCATGAAAAAGAAGAACGGCAAAAAAGTACCAAATTGCGTCCCTTCTGCGGCATCCATAGATGAGATAGTTGCAAGTGTTAATAGTGAGTTTGGGCACTCCAGGCGAGTTCGCGAAGAAGATGCCTATCAAGTGGCTAGAAAAGCCTGCGACAAATATAGCTACCTCGGAGACACCGAAGAACTTGAGTTAGCGATTCTGTGGGAAGTATTCACATACGTAGAGTATGCAACCGAAGGCGTTTCTGAGGATCTTGAAGATTTATCAGAATATTCTATTCTTCTACCAGCCGGACATCCGGGAAGAGAATCTTCAATTGCGGACTCCCTCGAGTGGGTCTATGGTGCCCCTGACTTGGATGACTTTGCCAAAGAAGCACTTCTTTCTGCTTTTGATATAGGCTCCGGCGGCATAGAGGTATTGCATGCGACCACTAGGCTAGAGGTTTTAATGGCTAGTGGAGGTCTTTCCGAAGTCACCGTCTCTCATTTAGAAGCTTTAAAAAAGAAGCATACTAAAGACAGCTAGTTTTTATTGAGGTAAAATTTTAAGTAGTCTTCTACTATATAAAGGATCAACTCTATGCCTAATCTCTTCGACGCCATAATCGCAGTTGGTGGCAACTCTTCTGCAGCAAAGAGTGCAAGAGCTAGGCTTCAGCCCCGTGATAAAAACGGCCGCTGGGTACTAACTGGTGCAGGCATGTTTGCAAGTGTATCCCTACCTAACGGTAAAACCATTAAGGTTACTGGTAAGGCTATCGGCGGTACTGCAGTTAACAAGGGTGAGAAGAATAATATCCGCATGCTAGTCGGAGAAGGCTTCGCTAGCTCAGGAATCCCAGAGAGCACAGTACTTGAAGTAGCCTCCAAAAACGGTGAGCTAGAATCCAAGATTCAGCTAGATCGTGATTTCTTGAAGAGCAAGGGTATTGACCCAGATCTCAAGCATACTCTTCCTGCGTCAATAGCTGATCAGCCACAAAAACTAGAGGACATGAATGCTCAGCCGGGCGATGAGCTAGATATTGAACTAGCCACTAACGGACTAACCGACGAAGAGGACAAGGACTTCCGCGCAATACGTGAGAAAGAGCCTCTAGCAAAACTTCCACCAGCACTTGCAGAGCAAGCTGTTGAAGGCGAAGACGTTAACAAACTTGTTGAAGACGGACCTGAGGGTGAGGCTATTGTTGATGCATACACCCCCTCTTCGGCCGAAGAACCAAGCTCCACTAAAGCCGCAGACGATGCAGTTGCAAATATCATGGATGAAGTCAGCCTACATGGCGATACTGAAGTAAAATTAGACAACTTAGTAGAGTCCCTTAGCCCTGAAAGCAGCGTAAAACCGACAACTCCCATGAACTTAAATGTCGGAGATGTAGTTCGCTCGAGGGCAGGTAGAGATTCTGTTGTCCTGGATATAAGATTGGACCCCAGTAGCGGCGGTAGATCATTCATGAGACTACAGAATGAGGATGGCATCGTAGCAGAGTTTCCTCTAGATCTTACTAGGCAACTTAACGTTGTGCAGGGCAGAAAGGCTACTATCGCTCGGCCTACTGAGCCTACTGAGCCTACTGAGCCTACTGAGCCTACTGAGCCTACTGAGCCTACTGAGCCTACTGAGCCAGCCAAGCCCTCCAAGCCAGCCAAGCCAGCCAAGCCTACCCCCGAGGGTGTAGACACTCCTGAGGGAGAGGCAGTCACACAGACTAGCGATGGATCACCTCCTGTGAACTTCCCTCCACCCGGCAGAATGGACGACGGTAGCAACTTTAACTTGCCAGTACTGTCCAAAGAAGAGCTAGAGAGGGAAAGAGCCAGAAAGCTCACCCCTGTGATGGGCCCTGACGGCACGCCTGTCGGCTACGTAGATGAGCACAATAGGATTCTTTCCGCCGATGACCCGTTTGCAATGATGGATGCTTTAGCTAAAATATACCCGGACGCTAAGTTTACTGAAGAGGGTGCTCTAGTTCTTCACAGGCAAGAAGACAAAGACGGCAAAATATTTGAACTACGGGCAAACAACTCTGGTAAAAAGGCTATTGTGTACACTATGCGCTGGACTGACCCAGAAACTGGAGAATTCAAAGAGTACCAGCACAAAGATGATCGTCACTCCATTGCGCCACTTCTGAGCAAAGCTAACGGCCCTCAGGGGCTACTTGATAGACTGATGGGCAGGGTCGATAATGATGGTTTTGATTGGGCAAACGTAAAGTTTGGTAGAGGCGGCAAGGGGAATGCATGGGGCCCGAATGACAGCTTATCTAGTCGTCTTAAGTGGCTTATGTCTGGAACAGGCGACCGAAAAAAGATGGAAGAAATCGGTGATAACGCCGTACGACTTGCCGATGGTAGGAATGTAACCTACCACGCAGGTACGAAGATTGTTAAAAACAGCGAGCTCCCTAGCCTATGGAATACCTATGATGAGTTCATGAGCTCAGGAACGTCAAGACGCGACAGAGATGTAGCTCTTAAAGAAGATATGTATGACATTCTGTATTCTATATTTGGAAGTACACCTCTCGGTGAGAAGGCGCATGCAGACGCAAGAAAGGCTATTAGAGCCGAGTTCAGACGAAGAAACCCTAATGCGAGCCAGAGAAGTACCCAGAGCTTCGACTACTATGTATCCGCCGCATCAGAGCGTATGCGGGGGATCTACAGGAACCCGGACTCTAATACTAGATCAATTAGGTACGCCTCAAAGGATATGACGAAGTCTATCGAGAAGGGTATGACCGTTGAGTATACAAACAACGTAGGCGAAACATCTATCCTTAAAGTTTCTGGTTTAGTGCAAAACGTTAACGCCACTCCCGGAGACAAAGCATCTTACGATTATGGGGACTACGTATTGGTAGTAGATGCGAACGGCAATACGAGGGAGATAAACGCGCTAAAACTCAGGCAGACGAGAGATCAAGACACTCCTCTAACAGATTACACTGCTAACCTACAGGGCCAAGCACTAGCAGAAGCCAGGAGAGACCCCGATTCAGAGCCGATCCCTGCACCTAGGCAGCGAGCGAAGCCTGTTGGTACTGATACTGTTATCTCTGCTCAGCCCTCTCCTCCTATGCTTATAGATGATGTTGTTCAAGGAGATATGCTGCACAATAAAGAAGGAAGGCCTCTTGGTATCGTAAAGACGGCTCCTCGACCTGTTACAAGCAGAGATGGCTCTCCAGCACTGGCATTCTTGTATACAGGAGCAGACGGAGTCGAAGGTTCGGCGGTCTACAAGCTTGGTACGGAGGTAACACCAAAAAAAGCCTAGGCCCTGACCAGGGGCTAGCTCTACTCAGAGAAGTACCTAGCGCTCCTGACTCTGATGAGGGCTACGATTTACCGGCTGACTTCTGGGACGACGTCTCGGAGGAGATTCAATCTCCTGCCAGTGTGATCCCGGAGCTTCTTGACAGCAGCGATCTAGTAAAAGCCCTTCCCGAGATGAAAAATCTAGCCAACTACGGGGGTACTACACTAGAAGCGAACTTACAGTTAGCTGTAGCCAGAGCAAATATTTTTAGAAACAAAATCCGTGAAGTAAAGTCACTTATAGGTAATAACGCCGATGTTCTTGGCCCTAACTGGCAGCTAGAAACTGCTAGTGCAAGGGGTGTGTTTGGCGCTACTGTAAATACTCAAGACTTAGCTCTCCTGATTACCAGGCCTTCAGTCGATGAATTTAAACGTTCGGCGTCCTATCGTCCTTTAGGCGGGAGCGCTGAAGACTTTGCCTACTTCCTAGAATTTCTAAGAGCTGACAGGCCGAACGACGGCGTGGCTCAGACAGTAGACAGGCTCTTTGCATCCGGAGTTAAGTTCAAACCAGTCATAGGCGCGTCTAGTCCAGTTGGACTAGTACAAATTCCATACGAAATAAAGAGAGACAGTGAGGGCAAGCCTATCAGCGCTGCCCCTTCTGTAGACACTAAGGAATACAAAGAAGCTTTAACTACGCTCTCTGAGTTTTCACTTAACAACACTTCTGCGATGAACTTTGACCCTCGCTCAGTTATCCTAAGGATCAGTGGGACCCAGGCCAACTTCGAGGAGGCGTACTCTGACATCTCTCCTAATACTAGGGACCTAACCAGGGCTCAGGGAGTAAACTTCGTTACTAGGGCAGATGGGTCAGAGATTGGGGTGTCGGAGATATCTTCTCCCCTGCTCCGTAGCTCAAAATCCGTAATACTAATAAACCATGAATTCGCTTCTAGCTTAGAAGGAGAATTTGGAGGAGATACCTCTATAACAGAGACTGTATTACACGAGTACGGCCACAGTCTGCACAGAAGTATCGACCCACTATGGGGCGATGAGAGGGGCGGTGAGCTAGATGCTCGCTATTCCGATGTTCGCGATCAAGAAGTGTCTAGCTACGGACAAAATAACGATCAGGAACATTTTGCAGAAGCGTACGCTAAGTACCTGTATACGGGTGAAGCAACAGACGAATACAAGAAATTTCTTAAAGATACTCTCGGCATTTATAAGTTTGATCTAAACGCTGCATTCCCGAAATACCTTAGAGGAAATAATTTTAGGGACGATTTTATCTCGTACTTACAAAACAATACCGATCTCAAGGGGTACTCCATCGATTGGTCAAGTTCCAGTAGCGTCGGATCTGTTCCAGACTCTGTTTTAATGGACAGAGCTCAGAGAGCAGTGACTAGGGGGGAAGGTCTGTCTAGAGAAACGGTAAGCCTTAGCGGTAGTCTAATAGCACCTAATGGCTCGTCTGCGGGAACGATTTCTAGGACTTTGACTAGAGGATCAGATGGCACCTTAAGCGTATACCACGACCTGTTCAAACTAAAGTCTTCTCATCAAGGCAAGGGGTTAGGCCAAAATGTTATCGAGGGCAGCTTTGCCTATTATAGGAGCATTGGCGTAGATAAAGTATCAGTCACCGCAGCATTAGATAACGGGCCGTACATGTGGGCCCTTATGGATTTCGATTTCTCGTCCGAAGAACAGCGCAGTAAGCGTCATATTTACACTCAGAACACTGCCGCTGCCTTGAAGGCATATGAAGGCAATCAGGATGCCTATTCGAATATGACTCCAACTGAAATAGCAGCAGACATAATGCCACAAATAAGCGTAGTACCAACAAATAGCGGCGTTAATTATGGCCCTGGGAGCATCAGACGATTGATAGAATCACTTAGAGAAAACGGCTGGGTAGTAGATAATAACTTCATAAACGAGTTAACCTCTATTGCTGAATTGCCTGTTTCGGATGTGACACCTAAAATGATTGCTACTATAGGAAGAAACAATAAGCGTACTCAGACTAAGAATTCTTCTTCTCTCGGTAGGTTTATTATGATGACCGTAGGTTCTTGGAGAGGTGAAAGGAGGCCATAATGGACTACTCAGCGGAGTATCGAGAGCTATTAAAAAGCTTTACTAGCGAACGAAATCTAGATTACGATCTCGATGAATGGCCCGAGGACGCCCAACGGGCTTTTGGAGAGCTAGACGAATCATTAATGTTTAAGTACCTGGACTTTCTAAAATCCAGGGGTGCAGAGACCGAAAGTGATGATTTTTATATGATTGATGTGACTGTCGATACAGAAGATGGTCCCGACTATTCAACCATAGACGTCAGAACTCTATCATTAGAGAAGCTTTCAAAGCTTTGCTCTGTGTTTCCACAGTATAATAAATACTACTTTAATAAAGTAGCAGAGTCACTATAAAATTTAGTGTGCTAAAATTGTAGCTAGATCCAGTCTAGCGAGCGAAGAATAGGATCGGACATATGGCCGAAGAGCAAGAGTACGATATCTCTCCTGAACCTACTATTTATTTTTACGTAAATAAAGAGACAGAGTCGGTAGAGTATATTTCCATGTATACCATTTTTGGTATTACCGTTAGACCTGAGGGAGAAAAGTGGAGGTCTGGGTCAAGAGATGACCTAGAAAAGTACTATTCCTCTAGCTACGAGATTTGGTCATACGAATGGGATAACTCAGACGACACTCCTGGCAGCGGCGCTCCCCTTGATCCAGATGATGAAGACGGATGGGAGATTGACCTCATCCAAGATTGGGCAAAGGGGTCAACACTCAGTAGGGCTGACATAGAAAAGGTCTGCAGAATGGTGAGCTCGGGAGACTATGTAACTAAAGAAGAAGCCGAAAGCTTCCCTGGAGAATGACCTTGTCTAAAAATCGCATGTATACCATCCCTGGCGGCGTCCAGAATGAAGCTAAAAAAGCTCTAAACTGGCGCAAGGAAACCAAGAGGGGTGGCACCCCCGTAGGGATTAGCAGTGCTCGCACGCTTGCAAAAGGCGGCCAAATTGGCCTCGAGAAGATTCGCCACATCGCTAAGTATTTCCCTCGTCACGAAGTTGACAAAAAAGCAAAAGGCTATGAGCGCGGAGAAGATGGCTTCCCGTCTAACGGTCGTATTGCTTGGGCACTTTGGGGTGGGGACGCCGGACAGAGATGGGCTTCTGCAATTGTAGAGCGTGAAAACAAGAAAGCAATTGCTGCGGGCGGCTATGGCTTTGTGGACGGTCCAACAGGTTTTGAGAACACGCCACATTATGAGCCAGATCTAAAGGCTTTCAAACAAGCCCACGAATTAGATCTTTTTCTCGGGCCAGAGTTTATGGCTCGTGTTCGTCTAGACAACTCCGCCATTGACCGTCTGTATAAAATTGACGTTGACGGCATGGTATCCGTCTGGGACGATTGCGGCTGGGACGACATGGGCCACGTAGATGGAGATGTCTACTCATACGACAGAGCGCTAGATGTTGATATCGAAATCTCCGCGTTTGACCATGTACTTATTGATCCTTCAGCCGCAGTTATTATCTCTGCGTTTCTACAAGCTCGCCCTAACCAGCCAGTTACGCTGAACGAGATAGACCCAGAAGAGACCAGGCTTGTAGCAGATGGTCTTATGGAAGAAGATTTTGGAATGATCGACAGGGTTATGACTGCCGCTGGCGAGTCCCCTACCGACACCGATGGTGACTACACCCCCGAAGAGCGCTCAAATCTTGCAAAAACCCAGCCTAGAGATGCAAGTGGACTATTCGTAAAAGTGGGCTCCCGTACTATCGTTGCCGGAGATAAAGAACGTGGCTCTGGAAAGATTACCAGTATTGACTACAAGGCTGGAAAAGTTAACGTTCTACTTGACAGCGGTAAAAGCATAGCTGTAGATCCTAAATTTACTCAAGGCGAAGAGAGTTACGACGGACCGTCAATGGTCCCTACCAGTACGCCTACTATTGACTTCAAAGGTATTATAGGGGAGCCTAGAACTCCTCGAAATTCTAAAATTGCACAATTGCCTGGAACGCTTCCTCAGATGACTGATAGCGACTTAGGGTTGCTTATTCGTGACTTCCCAGCTTATGTAGCCAAGATGAGAGCGTCCTATAAGACATATGATGACAGTCCTAAGGGCTTAAAGGCGTATGACAAGAAACTTGTAAAAGAACGCCACGGAATTAATGCCGCGGCAGCTAAAGAAGACGACTCTATCAATGAGCCTTCTGATTCCGATGTCCCTGCTAAGTACCTAGCTATCGTCTCCCCTGAGGATAAAGGTGCAGTTATGGATGTGGTTGCCATTGTTCCGGCGTCCAAGACGTCCACCGAGCCATCCATATATGAGCGTCGAGAAGGTAAGTGGCAGAAGAACGATCAAATACTGCTCGACCTAAAGTCTGCAACACCTCCTCCAGTTGTTGAACTAGACGACTCAGAAGTTCTAAATGATGTTCTCAAGCAGGCAGATGAAGCTACTGGCGTTCAGGCTTCTGCGTACGAGTTCTCCATTTTCTGGGAAAGGGTAGTAGAGCCGTTGCTTGCAGCTGGCGGTGCTGACCGTAACCGTGGCAATGCAGATGCACTTCGTCGCTACTGGACTAAGGGCAAGGGCGCAGCGAAGATCCGTTGGAACACTCCCGGCGACTGGACTCGATGTGTTCGCCAACTCTCTAAATACATGGGCCCCCGCGCGAAGGGCTACTGCCAGCTTCGCCACAAGGAAGTAACTGGTGTCTACACTGGAAGCGAGAAAAATGTTGGAAAGAAGAAAGGCTTAAAAGCTTCTACTTCGCTATTTGCAACTGAGCAAGAACTTGATTCAGCAGTCTTTGAAAAGTCCCGTCTATCAGCGATAGCAGCAGACGCCCGTGAAAAAGTTGGACTACTTGCCGGTGCTTCAGCGACTAAGCCTGGAGCTACTTTCTTTGTCCCAATGATAGTTCCAGAGGGAGCAGAGTCTGGTGACGGACGTAAGTTTGAGAAGGGGGCTATCAGCGTTAGAGATCTCCCTGTGCCTCTTTTGTGGCAGATTAAGACTGGGTCCGGGCATGACGGCTCAGTTGTTGTTGGTCGAATTGATTACATTGAGAGAATTGAAGGCGGCATGGGAAATGCTACCGGCGTATTTGACTCAGGACCATATGGTCGTGAAGCAGAACGCTTAGTTCGTTACGGTTTCTTGCGCGGTGTTTCGGTTGATTTGGACCAGTTTGAAGCAAGGGAAGATAAAAAGTCAAAGGTAGAAAACTCAGAAGACAGCGAAATTATGAGTAAGGATAAACTTACTATAAATAAAGCAAGAATAATGGCTGCTACAATTGTAGCTAAGCCCGCATTCCAGGAATGCACTATTTCATTGCAAAACCAAGGGGATGAAGAGGACTATATGCCCGAGAAAGACGGCGTCTACGAAGAGTGCATTGATGGTCTTTGCGACCTCGAGCCAATTATGGCTTCCGGGTACCTAGAATCTGAGATCCCAATGGCCCCGCCTACTTCTTGGTTCAAGGACCAGAAGCTGGATAGGCCTACTCCCTTAACAGTAGACAAAGACGGCCGTATCTATGGTCACATTGCCGCATGGCACGTTAGCCACATTGGACTACCACGTTCAACAAAGCCTCCTCGCTCTCGTAGTAAGTACGCATACTTCAACACTGGAGTAGTGCGGACTGAAGATGGTACTGACGCGACAGTCGGTCAACTTACTCTTGCTGGTGGGCACGCTCCACTAAATGCTAGTGCTGCCGATGCAGCAAAGCACTATGATGATACTGCTTCTGCTATTGCAGACGTTCACGCTGGCGAAGATCAGTACGGTATTTGGGTAGCTGGGTCTTTGCGTCCAACCGCAGACGAGATGCAGGTTCGTGCACTCCGTGCTTCTGCTCCATCTGGAGACTGGCGTCCAATTAATGGTTCCTTAGAACTGGTTGCTGTTTGCCAAGTTAACGTTCCTGGATTCCCCACTGCTCGTGCAATGATTGCATCGGGTAAGATTTTGGCACTAGTTGCTGCTGGAGCTAGTCACATGGCTGCCCTCAAGAGTCAAGCCGTTCAAGCTCTCGCCTACAGAGCAGGCACCTTAGGTCAGCTCGCCGCTACTGCTCCAGACCTAAAGATCCGTGTCAGGGAAGCAAAGAAGTCTCTTCGCGCAGCAAACCTTCAAGCACTCACTGCTGGTGCAGCTAACATGCGTGAGAGCGCCCTGACCGCGGCCGCTGTCGCAGAGCTAGCCAAAATCTCGGACGACGAGAGAATGGAACTCGCTAAGAAGGGCCACGCAATGGAAGACGGCGCGTACCCGATCCGTGATGAGTCTGACTTGCGCAATGCTATCCAAGCGTATGGACGAGCAAAGGCTTCTGAGAGACGAGCTGTCCGTAGACACATCACCAAACGTGCACGAGCACTTAAGAAGTATGACCTTATCCCTCAACAGTGGAAAAACGTAAGCTCCATGGAGGCGGCCGAAAAAGTAGCGTCCATGCGTGCAAGCATTACAGCCTTTTCCTACTCGGAATTTGCTGAGGGGGATGAAGACGAAATCTCTGAAACTGAGCTAAAGAAGCTAAAAGACGCAAAGTCTGAAGCCGACAAGCAAACCGAAGAAGAGATTGAAGCAGCTAAGGACGTCAAGTCTGGTAAAATAGACCCCAACGGTCTAGACGAGGATGGCAAGCCTAAATACATCTCCGGTGTAAACCAGCCACGCGACGCAAAGGGTAAGTACCGAACGGTTCTGGCTCGCCTAAAACAGAACTTAGGTGTTGCAGGTCTGGCAAAAGCATTGAAAAAAGCTGAAGATGCCGAGAACCTAGACTTTGCTGGTAACTATCAGGCTTCTGCGGACGCAAGCGGTGAGCTGCTTGGTATGATCGACCGTATTGACTCTAAGGCGCTTAACCCGGAGGCTTTAGAAAATGTTCGTGCAACTGCCGGAGAGTTGGGGACAGTTATTGCTAACTTACCTCTACCCTTTGGCCAGGATGCAGAAAAATTAAGATTTAGCGATCTACCGTCTGGGCTCAAGGACCTCATCGGTCAGATGATTACTCGTGTCGAGGCAAAAATCGGTAAAAAGGATGCGGATATTGCTACGCAAGATCTAAGATCCTACATGTCGGGTGCAGATTTGTACTCTCAGGGTGAAGTTCAATCTGAGATGAGCACGCTGCTCCGACTCCTTACCTAAAAAGTAGGGTAAAATTATCCCTAGGTGAAGCGCCTCGCGTTTATTCGATGAGTCCCTAAACCTTGACTGTAATCAAGGATGCTAGACATCCAACAATAACTGGCCTAGGAGGTACAGTGTACGACCAAATTAAAACTCAGTTAGATGCAATATCTGAGCTAGGCGACGATCAAGTCGCGGAGCTTCAGGCAGACATCATCTCACAGTTTGAAATGGTTGAGGGTGAAGACCCGACTCCTGATTCAGTTGATGCTATGACGTTACTAGCTGACTCCCTAGATATGGTGCGTGGCGAATTATCTCGCCGTGAAGCGCAGACTGCAGAACTTGCAGCTAGAGCGGCTGACGCTGCTTCCCGTGTTAAGGATGAAGTAGAAGACGTTGGAGAGGAAATGGCTATGGCCGAAGAAGACGCACCTATGGACGAGACCCCAGAAGAGGAAACTCCTGCTGTGGAAGAGACCAAAGAGGTAGAGGCAGAAGAAATGCCAACTGAAGAAGAAGAAGAGATGGAAGAAGAGGAAATGTCGATTAAGGCATCCGCTTCTGACGAGCTCGCTTCTGAAGAAGTTGCTGTTGACGCTGTTGTCGAGGTTACCGAAGCTGCAGAGCTTTCTGCAGAAGAAGTAACCGAAGAGGTCGAAACTCCAGCTGCCGAAGCTGAACTCGCTGCCGAAGAGGTAGTAGAAGTCGCTGACGCGGAGGAGACTGTAGCTGAGGCTCCAGTCGAGACCGAGGCTGCTACTGAAGAAATCACCGAAGTTGGAACCGAAGTTGCTGCAGAGCTTTCTGCAGTTGACGAGGCTTCAACCGAAGAGGTTACTGAAGTACTCGAGGACGCCACAATTCAAGCATCAACCGATCAGGTAGACGGTTCTGAACTATCAACCACAACTGAAGAAGCCACTGAGCTCTCTTCAGACGAGAATATTGAAACATCAACAGCTCTTGTAGAAGAGCAGAAGGAGCAAGCAGTGACTGCTGCAGCTGAACAGCCTTTCGAGGCCCCAGCCGACCGTCAACCTGTAGTTCAGGTAACTGAAGCCCCAGTAGCAATTACTGCTGGCGCTGACATCCCTGGATACACCGCGGGAAGCAACATTAAAGACATGTCTGAGGTTTCTCAGGCCATGGAGAAGAGACTTCATACTCTTCGCCGTGTAAACGGTGGCGATGGAGAGCAGCACATTGTTGCGTCTTTCTCGACACAGTACCCAGAGTCACGCTTCCTAGGAAGCGACGCTGAGTCAAACGCAGCTAAGATCAGCGGTGTTGTAGGTCAAGAAGCACTTGTTGCTTCTGGTGGACACGCTGCTCCAGTTGAGACCAAGTATGACATCTTCGGTATCGGCTCAACCACAGCACGTCCAGTTCGCGATGCATTGCCTCGCTTCCAGGCCGACCGTGGCGGAGTTCGCTTCGTAACTGCCCCTAGTTTCGCTGGTGGTGACTATGCCGATGCTGTTGGTGTTTGGACTGCTTCTAACGATGCAGCTGAAAGCCCAAGCCCGTCCGCAAAAACTAGCCTAACCGTTTCTGCTGCTGCAGAAAACACGGCTGTAACTGACGCTGTAACACTACAGCTACAGTTCGGTAACCTCATGACACGTGCGTACCCAGAACTAATTGCTCGACACAATGAGCTAGGTCTAGTACAGCACGCACGCGAGGCAGAGCAGAGCCTAATTGCTAAGATCGAAGCAGCTTCAACTGCAGTTAGTTCTGGAACCCTTCTGGGCTTCGGTCGTGACTTCTTGGTAACAGTACGTAAGGCAGCTGTTGCTTACCGTTCACGTCACCGCATCTCGCAGGGAACAGTCCTAAAGGCTATTGTCCCTGAGTGGGTAATGGACGCCATGGCTTCTGACCTTGCTATTGCAATGCCAGGCGATGGAACCCTAGGTGTCGGCCAGTCCGAGATCGCCGGGTACCTAGCCGGATCTAACGTTGACATGGTGACATCTCCTGATGCAACTCCATTCGGCTCACAGGGCGTTGCCGCTCTCCTAGAGTTCCCAGACACCTTCAAGTGGTACCTCTTCGCAGAGGGCACCTTCTTGTTCCTAGACGGTGGAACTCTAGACCTAGGTATCATCCGTGACTCCTCACTAGTTGGAACCAACGATTACAAGATGTTCGTTGAAACCTTCGAGGGTATTGCCAAGGTTGGTATCGAGTCTCTAGTTATCACCCAGACTGTAAATGTCAACGGTGTAGCCGCTGCTCTACGCGACACCACTGGTGGCGCTGCTGCAGCTGCAATCGAGCTCTAAAAAGTAATTGAATAGGGTGGCTCCCCGGGCTTAGGCTCGGGGGGCTCCCACCCCCTAAATAATTTTAAATTAAGGATTTTAAATGGCTTTCTCAAAGACAGGCGTAGTATCGGCACCCGCAATCGTGCCATCCGCCTTTGGTCTACTTGCTGTTGTTAAGCCAGAGAACGCTCCAGGAGAGGACCAGTGGGTCCGAGGTTTTGCCCAAGAATGGGAGACCACCGTACAGGAGCTCAAAAACTGGGATGACACAGATAGCACCAGCGGATCTGTAGTTACCGGCGGAGTTATCAATTATTTTGATTACATCAAGCCGTTTTTCATTGAATTGACCGAGGTACGCTCGGGACTAAGTTTCAACGCTATTGACAGAATTGCTCGACTATCTCGTCAGATTGAAGGCATGAGCCAGAAGTCTATAGAGACAGAACTTTGGGACGGTGCCGTCCGAAAGGGCGAGAGTCACGACAATAAAGCCCTATCCGATGCCGGAACTGCTTTAGTTAATAGCGGAACTGCACTTGGCGCTATTCTGGCCCTTGCTGAGCTAGAGCGCTCAATGGCAGCCGACTCAGACGCTGGTGAACTTGGAGTAATCCACATGACAAGCGATGTAGCTTCTCTTCTAAATACAAGATTAGAGAAGTCAGAAGACGGAACTCTAATTACCAGAATTGGTACCCCCGTAGTTGTGGGTGCAGGCTATTCAGGTAATGGCCCAACTGGTGTAACTGGTGCTGCTGCATCAGGCACTAACAAATGGATTTATGGCACAGGTGTTGTCAAGGTTTACCTTGGTGACGTCGACGTCGTAAACGACAATCTAGCGCAAGCTTACGATGTGTCGGGCAATGCAAATGACATGCGTATCAAGGCAATTCGCCCAGCGGCGGCTTACTTTGACACATCCATCCACCTAGCTGTCAGAGTCGATCTAACAGCTTAATCAAGAAATAAGGAGAATAGCTATATGGCTACTCAAGAATATGCAGCCAGCATTCAGGGTGTGTCAATTCGTGTCACACGCCTAGATGCTGCTGGAAGCCTTATGACAGGGGAGCAGGACAGCTACACTACCTCCGCCTTCATGAGAATTTCCTTCACCCCCGAGTACGAAGAGGGCGATGAGATCACCGAAAAGGGCGCTAATGGCGTTGTTTGCGTGACCTTTAAAGCTCCGGACACTCTAAAACGAATCACCATGGAACTTGCTATCTGCGAGCCAGACCCAGAGCTATCAGCTCTAATCTCTGGTGGACTATTGCTACGCAAGAACCTAGGCACTGCACTCGACCCAAACAACAAGTCAATCGGTTGGGCTGCTCCTGGTGTTGGTGACGACCCAGCTGGAAACGGTGTCTCCATCGAAGCTTGGTCCCACGCAGTTAAAGATGGAAAGCGCGCGTCGACTCTTCCTTACTTCTACTGGGTGTTCCCATACGTCAAGATGCGTCAGTCTGGCGACCGTGTTATCGAGAATGGCCTAATGGCTAACACTTTCGAAGGCTACGGTCTAGGAAACGAAAACTTCCAATCAGGTATTGACGGCCGCTGGGAATTCCCAGTTGCTGCAGAGCGTCCATACGCTTATGCACGTTCCGACTGGGCCCCAACTGGGCTATCTGGCTTCTACACTTGGACTGATAATGCAACTGAGCAGGTTATCTTTAGCTCAGCTACCGCAATCACCCCAACAGCTATCACTGTTGACAGCGCTGCAGCCACCCTTGCAGACACCTTGGCCACTCTGACCTTTAGTGCTCCTCATGGCATTGCTATCGGTGACGAGATCTTGGTTCAGAATGTTGGATCTCTATTCAACGGCAAGAAGATTGTTAGTGCTGTTGCAACTAACTCGGTTAGCTACGCTAACTCGGGTATTACCGCAGACATTACTACATTCAACGTTGCAACTGGAGCGCGTGTAACTGCCACAAACTCAGTAACAGAGTCGCACCCAGCACCAGTTGCTGTAACCTCTCTGGGTACCGCAAGTCCAGACAACAGCTACAACGTTGCTGGTGGAATCAACTACAATGAGGACAACGCAATCGACAGTATCATTCAGTCGAACGAGAACCCATCGACTTCCTAGTCGAAATTTAGACACGGGTGGTGGCTTGAGCAAACTAGCTTAGGCTACCACCCGTTAAAATTATCTTAGAGGTATAAAAATGAGCAATGCGAATCTTTGGGTCCAAGCCGATGAACTCGGTGACTATGCATACACTGAATATTCGGAAGAGGCAGTGCAAGTTGCGTCTAACCTGCTCTGGGCAATGTCCGGGCGTAAGTACGTAGGAGTCACCACTGTTACCGAGCGCTATACCTGCACTCTAAGAAACAACCGTATGGGCCCGTCTAGTGAAACAAATAGCCCAATCCTTTTTGGCGGCGATGTCTACAACATCCCGTCTGGCGACTTTAATGAATATTCGGAGTTAATGGCTGACGGTATGTCTCCCGAATCTAGGATCAAACTTAGAGGGCGTCCGGTTACAAAAATACATAGCATTCGTAGCAACACCGGGAAAATCCTAGACCCTTCAGGATATTATTTAGTAGACCACTCCACCTTGCATATAAAGGCTGGAACTCCTTGGACTCCTTGCAATATAGAAATAACATACTCTTACGGTGCACCGGTTCCAGTAGCTGGAAGAATGGCTGCCCGTAAACTAGCGATTGAATTTGCTCGACTTTGGGCTGGTGACGAAGACTGCGAGCTACCTCAGCGTGTGACATCCGTATCTCGTCAAGGTGTCTCCTACACGATCCTAGATAATCAAGAATTTATTGAGGAACTTCGTACCGGCCTATACGAAATCGACTTGTTCTTAAAAGTTGTAAACCCAGACAATGCCCGCCGTAAGTCCAAAGTATTCTCCGTAGATGCTCCCCGAGCTCGAAGGTACTCTCCGAAAACGGTTGAGTTAACCCCGAACGCTAACTATGATTTGGTGATCAGCAAAGCTGTTACAGCTGACTGGTCCTCTGCAGGTGTCTCCGGTCTAGATTTCAGTAATTTCTTTCCAGATTCTGGCTGGACACCGTTAGTTCGTATCTTTAATTACGGAGGAAGTAAGTCAACACCTCTGGACCCAGCTGATGTTTACGTAGATGCTTTTGATGAGATTGTTAATTTCGATGTATCGTACGACAAGGCCTTCTCCATGCTTGGTATGGTGGACCCAGGAACTTGGACGCTCTATGCGACCAAAATAATAAACGGTGTAGAAAACATCGTTGAACTTGCATCTGGAAACCTCCAGATCAATATGTACTAAAGAAAGAAGATATTATGTCAGTTCAGACTAACTTCCGAGCTCAAGATATGATTGGCGCTCAAGAGCAAAAAGCTGCAAAGAAGCCAGCACCAGTTGCACCGGTAGTTGTAGCCCCCCCTGCTCCAGTTGTAGTAGAAGAGCCAACTCCAGAAGTAGTGGCTGAAGAAGCACCTGAGTCAGAAGTAGAGTAACGCATGTCCACCCTAATTGATGCTTCTGGTATTTCGGAAGGTGCAACAAACCTCCGAGATATGATGGAGGGTGTTCTGACTAGGGTAGAGTCCGTGTTTCAATCTTATAATGTGGAACTACCTAACCGTAGTTACTGGACTATGGGACAGCCCGCTATCGACTGCGAGCAAATTGTAGTCTACTTTCAACAGTTGTACTTAGGTACCCCTGGCGCTGAGGTTGGAGAGCCTCAGCGGTGTCACGTTCCTCGAAGTGCGACCATAGTTGTAACTATTGCTAGAGCAACTCCTATTGTCGGACAGAACGGTAGACCTCCCACGCCGGCAAAGATACAATCTGCATCTGAGATCCTCGCTATCGACGCTTGGGTTTTGATGGAGTCTATAAACCAACTTGATCAGTGGGATGAGACTGGCTACGGCATCGGTGTTATTGCAACCTTGGATACGACCCCTCCCGAGGGCGGGTTTCAGACTACCAACATGACAATAACTATGGCCGTTCCCTAATGCCTAAAGGCTTTCCAGACAGTTTTGCTCTAACTGCAGCCCTTAGAGCTGTCAGAAGAATCCGCGGTCGTCGTGGAGGCCGTCGAAGAATAGGCGGAGCAGGCCGCACTGGGATTTCGTATAAGCTAGTAAATTTAGTTTTATACAAGCCCATACTTGATTTCGAACTACGAAGTCCTCACGGTATGGTTGGTAGAACTCTCAACAAGGTTGGCAGTAGAGTTCTTCAGGGCGCGCGAAGGCAAGCCGGCGTTAAAAGCGGACGCCTACGCGCAAGTATGAAACTTAGGCATGTCAGAGTCGGTCGGGAGACTGCTGTCAAGATCGGCGCATACACGGAGTACGCTCTTATGCACCATCAGGGCACTAGACCACACATTATCACACCTAATAAGCCCGGCGGCAACCTGGTCTTTATGAAGGGCTCCAGGGTCATTCACACTAAAATGGTCATGCACCCAGGGACCAGGGCTAATAGGTACTTAACAGACCAACTAAGGAAACAAATCCTAAGGTAAAATTAAAGGGCAGCCAAAACTGCTTAATGATGAACAACACTATGAACAAGAAAGACTAATGATGAGCAAATTTAAAGACTTCGGATCGAGTACATCGATCGAAGATATGGAGCCAGTCTCCTTCAAGCTTTACGGTGAAGACTTCCACTGCGTAAAGGCACTTCCGGGAAGAGTACTTTTGGACATTGTTGCAAAGTCCTCCTCAGAAGATGCCGTTGATCAGGCAACTGTAATCAATGACTTTTTCTCGCATGTTCTTGTTGAGGAAAGCCTAGTTAGATTTGATGCCCTAGTAGTAGACAAAGAAAAAGTTGTCACTACTGAGACATTGGGAGAGATCACCGGATGGTTAGTAGAGCAATACACTAGCCGCCCAAATTCGCAGCCAGAGGTCTAGCACTATGGGCCGTGGATCTCTGGCCATATATAAACGGTAAGGCAATAACTCTAGGGCTAGCTCTAGGAGAGATGGAGGCAAGCAAAATGCTTGACGTCATTCATTTCTTCTTCGAGGAAGACGCTAGATACGCCTCTCCCGAAGAAGCTCAGGGAGTCAGTGACATGAGGACCAGACTTTATGGAAGTATGTATAACGTCACTTATAGGTACAAGATGAATAGTACTGGTGGTTCTGGCAATGGGTACGCTGATGGTGAAGTTAAGCCTTACATAGCTCCAACTGAAATGGACGCTGATTCTGGGCTTCCATTCGGTTCCGCATTAGAAGCCCCTATAGGCTAGGTCAGGTATAATAAATGGCAGTCATTGGTCACGCAGAAGTAATCGTCAAGGCGATAACTACTGGGTTTGAAGATAGCATTAGGAATGACTTAAAGCGCATTTCTGGTTCAAATGTAGGCCGAGCGGCAGGCCAATCTCTTGGTCAATCTTTCAGTGACGGCTTTAAAAGAAGCACCTCCGGTAATGTTTTTGGAAAGTTCTCTGATGGTCTTCGGGAGATGGCCCCGGAAGCTGAGAACGCAAGAAAAAAATTCCAGAGTCTAGTCAGAATTGGATATGTAGTTCAAGGTGTCCTTGGTTTACTAGTTGGTGGAGTCGCAGCTCTTGCCGTCTCTCTAGGAACTCTGGTTGGGGTCCTAGGTAAGGCCGCCCCTGCGGTCGCTGTTCTGTCTGCCGCTCTTGTCACGCTTAAAGTGGCGCAGTCGGCTGCCAAGTTTGGATTCGGAGATATAGCTAGTGCTGTAAAGCAAGCAACCTCTCCTACAACCGCTCTTGGAAAATCTATTGCAGAGCTACGTGAAGAGTTCCAGCAACTACAGTTTGCTGCCGAAGGGGCAGCACTTGGAGAAGAACGTGCAGCTCTAAATTTAGAAGCTGCTGTAGAGAACCTTCGAAGAACTGCTGACCTACCCCCAAACTCTGCAGCACGACGTGAGGCCATGCTAGCTCGCGAGGAAGCGGAGCTAGCGTACCGTGAAGCAAAAGACCGTACCCAAGATCTAAACGCCGAAGTAGAAAAGGGTGTAAAAGGACTAGACAAAGGCACAGGTGGTACTGATCCTTTTGCTGACCTGAATGAGGCACAGAAAGAGTTTGCTCAATATCTAGTAACTCTTGCACCTCTGATCGAGGCCCTAGAGCTAGACGTATCCAAGGCATTACTACCCCCTCTAAAAAATGCAGTGGAGATCCTAAGAAAAGAACTACTTCCGATTCTCCAAAAGCGTCTACCCCAAGTTGCAGGTCAAGTTGGTACTGCTCTTGAGTCAATGGTTGACAGTATTGACTTCGAGCTAATTGACAAAATCTTTGCTGGCATGACAGAGCCCTTTGAAAAAGAAGGCAGAAGCAACATTCAGTTATTCGGAGAGCTCCTTGGCAATGTCTTGGACATATTCCTGCGAATTACTGATGCAACCTCGCTCTTGCTCAACGACTTTTTAGTCTTCTTGGTCGAAAAGACAGATGAATGGATTACATCCCTAACAGACGGGGACCTTGAGGGGTTCTTTGCAGATGCTGGAGTGTACGCTGGGCGTCTAGGTACAATTATTGGTAATGTATTTACAGGCCTTGGTAACTTAATTGGACTAACCACCGGCCCAGGTAGTGCCGGAAACGACATGCTTACGTGGATGGAAGAAGCCACGGGTACTTTTGCGACCATGTTCTCCGAGGATCCTGAGGCTGGAAAAACCTTCTTCAAGGACGCTTTTGCAAACGCTCGATCTGTAATGAGCTCTATTGGCGCTCTTCTCATGGAGATCCTAAAACTTGCAGACAACCCCAACATCAAAATTGCCTTCGACCAGTTGAAGGAAGGTGCACCTGCATTAGGCGAAATGCTAGGCAAGATGATTGATGCTGGACCATCCTTCGCCACTTTCCTGTCGACAGTTACAGAAATTGCCAACAAGTTAACTGATGACAAGCAGATAAATGCCTTCTTTGACACTTTTAATGAGGGTGCGTCTGCCTTTAATGACTTCTTAGACGGAGACATCGTAAAAAGACTTTTGGACAACTTAGGCCCTATTTTCGCAACGTTGAGTGCCTTAGGCGTAATGTTTGACGTTGTTAGGTTTGGATTTAATGTACTTGTCGGATACCTAATATTTGCTAGTGGTATCTTCAATGCGAGCTTCACCCAGATCGGAACCTTCTTAGGCACGATAATGGGCAAGAAGGGTATCGGGGGCATAATGAAACTTCTAAAGGGCCCTGGGCTAATCGGACTATTTATAATACTTGTTGCTAAAGCCGTAGAATTTTACAATACCATTGCGGGCTTCAAGGAGATGGTAGATAATGTCTTTGGAAGGGTGAAAGAGAGCTTTGACAGGTTAATGGAGGGGGTGAGTGAGCTGTTCGGGAAGATCTTTGGAAGCGGTGATGGCAGCCTCCTTGGAGCATTAGATCCAGTTATACAGATTATCCTAGAGATACTAATTCCAGCACTAGGATATGCAATAGAGCAAATTTTAAGTGCTATGACCTTTATTATAGACCTCGCCAACTCTCTCCTAGATGTAGTAATCCCAATAATCACAAGAATAGCGGAGGCTCTCGGCATGCTATTTGAGGGCGATGTGCTGGGATTCTTCAATAAAATGATGGAGACATTCGGTGTCTTTTTGGTCGGGCTTATTCAGCTTGTGGTTAACGGAATAATTGACCTTGTCAACTTTGGTATTCGAGGTGTAAATAACCTAATTGGCATGATAACTAACGGCAAACTAGGCGACTTCATGAGGGACGTTTTTGATATTGATCTCTCAAATGTAAAAATACCCGAAATTAGAAACGTAGACATGTTAGGAACAATCCAAAGAAACCAAGACAATAAAGCTATTCGAGATAACACTAACAGCTTCGGCGGTGCTGACCGTAGGGCAATGAGCAGCATGACTTCAAGTAGCATGTCCTCCAAAGTTACAGATTCAGCTGTATATAAAGATTACGCCGCTAAACAAGACATTAACGTTACCATAAATGGCAGTAACATGACCTCAAAAGAACAGGCGACCGAGATCGGAAGACAAATTTCTAGACAGGCGCTGAAGGGGACTATCTAATGACTGGATACTACGAAACAACTCCAAACGTCACGGAACAGTCTGAGGAAAACAGGGTTGTAAACAAAGCCCTAACCCCTCTGCCGACCCCACACCTGACTGGGTTAAAATTAA
>Ga0208646_1000324_pt1 | contig 32036 bp, 52 predicted proteins | sample AntAceMetag02UK8_FD_184762 | JGI IMG/M metagenome (GOLD analysis project Ga0208646, IMG submission 184762) | Saline lake microbial communities from Ace Lake, Antarctica - Antarctic Ace Lake Metagenome 02UK8 (SPAdes) (version 2) | ecosystem: Environmental > Aquatic > Non-marine Saline and... | reverse complement strand
CGCGTGGTGGAAACCTTTGGCATTAACCACTCTGTCTTGCCGCAGCATAAACTTCTTAGGGCTTAACAAATGGTGATTCTCGCAGTAATGTGATTTAGCCAGTCTGCCTTTTATTGTGGATAGTTTAACCCCACCGTCTTCGCAGTTCTGCTCAGTCCAATTAGAATATTGAGAATAGGTGTACCTTTCCCCGTCTTCAAAGTAGGGGTGATCGCCTTTAAACATTACATATCTTGGGTCGTTACTAGCAGGCATTTTGCATCTCCTTTCCATCGAAATAAAAACCGCGTGTAGCGAGATAGTAATCAATAGCCATCTTTCTCTCTAAAGGATCATCGATCCAAGATACATCGGTTAAAGAAGCATCCAGAGGAATGTCTCTCAAGCGCATTTCTTTGTTAGCATGTCTTGATTGGAAGCTGCTAGGTGAACTCCCGCCTTGATCCTGACAACGTGATAACCAACTATTGCAGAACTTGCTAATCCCGCCCTTGGTCTTTCTCTTGGTGGGGTTAGAATCACACCATACTTCCATCTTGTTGAGTTCTTGCTGCACATCGACTTTTGGGTAAGCAATGATCCATTTGGCGTATAGCTTCTCTGGCGGTTGCCAGTCTTCTTTAGTATTTAATATCATTTCATTCTCCAAATGCTTGTTGATATAAATGAATTTCGATCTGATTTAAGAAAGAGTCCATTGGTTGAAGATCATGGTATTTCTTCTTCCCTCCGTCTTCGCGCTCAATTAGCCCGTCTGAGTTTTGCCCTTTTCTCTTAATTTCGCAGGTTTTCCAATAATCGTCTTTTCTGGCCCATCCCATAAAATTGACATTAGAAGCCAGCTTTTCTCCTTTCGGGATGAGAACACTTGCAAAGATGTAATAATGACAGGGGTAATCCTTTTGGTACAGATTAACGTGAGTGTCATAACTGGGCAAACACTTAACCGTTCTTTGCTTTGCCTTCAGGTCAATAGTTGCTTTGCCTATTTTAAAATCAAAATGATAGCTAGTCGCTGCGGTGTATTTATGTTCAAGACGTTTGATTTCGAGAATGTCTTTAAATACTAACTCAGCCAGATTGCCAGCGTATTGACCCGAACCCTTTTGAAGCATTGTCTTGCCATTGAACGCTTTATTGGTAGCCATTTGATTGGCTTCTTGATGGTTCTTAACGCTAGGAATGATAATCATAAGTCATCATACCCCGATAGCAGTGAATGTATTTTGTGCATTGACTCAAAATCAATATCGCAGTAATTACCCATTACTGAAACCTTGATGCCTTCTTCTTCAAATGTTTCGCAATCAGGATCAAACCAAATCAAACCATCATCGCCATCAGTGTAAAACGCGCCTACACCTTCATCAGATATATAAGTAAAGTAGCAATGTTCCATTGATGTAATCCAGCTCAAAACTTGTTCTTCAGACATTTTTAAAAACTGACATGCTTTCTCAATGTGCATATCCATTTTATTCTCCTAATGGTTCGGCAAGCCTCACCAAGTGTTATTAATAAAGGTTTTTTGATTACTTTCTTTTAAAAACAATATATTCAAGATGATATAAACCCTTTTACTTTAAAAAAGTAAATTTACGATCAAAGGGCTAAAGCAACTCTGCGGTAATAATTCGTGACCGTATCGGATATCCAACCTATCCTTTGATAACTACCGAGTTATCGCAGGGGCTATGTCTGGAGGGTCAACCACGCTCTGACGTTTAATCTAAGGAGTCCGTCAGCCTCTAGCCCGATCACTTTTTAAATGATGCCTGCTATTTACACTAAAGTAAACCAAAACCATCATTTTTGCTTATTTAAGCCAAATTCTATGAAATCATCAATCGTTATATCTAAAGCTTCGATCAATAGTTGCATAGTGTGCAACTTCATATTTTTATTAGACCGCCATCTTAATACCTGCTGTGGCGATGTACAGGTTATTTTAGCAAGTTCTCGACTATTCATTCCCTGATCTTTCTGGGCTGCTTTGAGGCATTTGCCTGCGTCTATCAATGTCATGGTAATTCCTTGGTTTGCCCCCCGAAGAGGGCGGTAGATTTAAAAAGGTATGTCATCTTCTAATTCTGCAATAGACATATCTTCAGGGGCTTTCGCAGGCGGTGCAGAAACAACCTCGTCTTTGCGGCTAAACTTAACAGACAAATATGGGTTTCCTGATTTGCTGGTATTAATCCAGCCAGACATTTTGTAAACAACGCCATCAATCATGGCATCTCCCGTCCTGTCAGGGCGTTTGTCGTTATCGCCTTTATCATTCACAAATAAAGTGCCTGCGTTATCTTTCATTTCGTAATCGCTCATTTAATTTTCTCCACTTGGTTTAGTATTACAGTTACAGCCTTATTTACTTCTTCGGCCAATTTTAATATATAACCCTCATCACGACAAAAAGTAACCATAACGGGGGGTATTTCTGGGTGAAACGCAAAAGCATCCCAAGATGCGGCACCTGTAACCAACATACAGCCTTGTATCTGCTGGTAATAAGCTTTCCCTAGAGATTGAGGGTCGCGACTATACTTGACCATAGTCTTAGCCGCTGGGCATTTTATTTCTAGCCCAGTCATGTACTTGGGATTGTGATAAATAATGCCGTCAGGTGAACAGCCAAACTCTTCGCTATCATCAAGAATAAATCCATGCTCTGTTACTTTATATCCTGTGATATATTCGTAGGCTTCTCGCGCTTCAGGCTCAAGTTCAGTCCCTCTTGTCATGTGTTCATTGACGTAAAACGGTTCAGATTTGCCTGTAAGACGTTCTGCAATAAGCTGATTGATATACCCGTCTGCAGATGTAGAAGGTTTGCCCGTAGTGGTTAAGAGGTTTCCAAAGTTACTTGCAGAAGGTTTGCCCAGTCTCGCAGCAAACCATTCTTCAGTACCTTGCTCATGATCTAAGATAATCATCCTTGAGGAGCCTTCTTGTTACGCAAAGCATGCATAGCCCTGTCATATTGAGAAGCAAGCAATTTGTAGGGATTTTCACACTTAAAGTGCTTACAGAACGCGATAGTATCAGCGTCACGTTCATCCATGAGCATGATTAACTCGGCTGCTTGATGATCACTAATAACCGCATTAGCAATTACAGGGTTAATATCTTCCCCTGCGTAGATGTAGTGACCTAATCCAAACATGGCAAAACACTTAACTAGACATCTCATCTTGCTAGAGTTAACAGCAAACTTGTCAGGGCCAGTAATCGCTTTGTTTCTGTGATCCATAACAGGAAGCCACATTGATCGCATCATTGACTGGTCGTTTTCAGTAATAAGAACGCTGCATCTAATCTCAACAGTGCCTGTAGTTTCGCACTTGTCCTCTTCAAAAGAATAATGGAGGTCAGGATAATTCTCCATCATAATTCCGTATGCCCACGCCCATGATAAATAAGACAGGTTGCCTTTCTTCTCAATATGCTTAGATACATCAACGGCAGATAGGGTCTGCCAGACTTCTTTAGATAAGCTCATAATTGCCTCCTTCGGCATTTGTGTTAGCGGTATCGCATTGTTCCTGAGCGTACTGGTCAGCATAGCCCCAGTAATACTCTGGATTTTCTACATCCCTTACAGGATGCCCGTGCAAGGCGTCATATTCGCCCTGCTCGTAATAACTTAAATCGTTAATATTCATGCTGACTCCTCCAACCCATAAACCATTTCCATGCAATGATGCTCCCATATCTCATTCCAGTTAATGCCGTCAAAATCGCAAAAATCTCTGAGCATTAATGAGTAAAGACTAATTTCCTCATAAATACAGTCCATTACCATACCTTCTACCATTTCTGCAGAAGTCGCGGCATCTTCTTCTAGCTGTTCGCGGATAATGTCACCGAACCAAAGATTGATTAGCCAAGTGTTGCGGTTAGTCCAGCCGTTGTAATTTTGCATAATTTATTACCTTGTTTTATTAATTGAGGTATAACGATACGCTCTATTTGCCTTAATGTAAACCTTTTAGTTAATTATATTTGTAGAATGCGAAAAAAAGCCCCAATGAAGGGGCGAAGGGGGGATTACAAGGGGTCGAAATATACTCCCGTGTGCCTTCAAGACACGAAATAAGTATATCACATCAAATTAATATGACCATAGGGCAGGGCAAGGAAAGCCATCATCTTCGGTACAGCCATCTAAATGTATGAATCTGCCGCCACCTTTCTGCTGTATGCCTATTCTTTGTATACCGTGCTTCTGTGCCACTCTAATGATCTCTAAGGCGTTTTCTCCGTTGGCTAGTATATCTACTGCCTTTCCTGTGCAATGCGCTCCTGTGACCTCTTTACGCGCTTCTATGGGGTGTTGCGGACACCTGTACGCAGATGATAGGGCAAAGCTAAATCCGCACTCTTCGCGAATAGCATTTAGGGTAGCAAGAAACCCTAGATCAAATTCTGTGGTATTACATCCGCATTTGCAGGTCAGCTCTTTGGCCTTAAAGAAGCCACTTTCTTTCTTAGGTGATTTAGCCATGTTATTTACCTTCTATTTTTTTAGTCTTCTCAAACGACCTCATAGAGCCAAGACCTAATAGCCCCATAAGAATAGGCATCATTGTACCAGTATCAGCTTGAGGGATATCTACACCAAACCCTGCGGCCAAAGGTGAGATTAAGAAGTTGACTGCAAAGCCAAGGACGCAGACCCAGCCTGTAGCTGGTCGCCAGTTTCTTTGGAATCCGCTTCCCTTTGCTTCTGATGCGTTAAGCTCAATTTGCGCCAGTGCAATCTCCTGCGCGTTGCGTTCTGCAAGTGAATTGATTTCTGCCGCAAGTTCTGCCTTGATCGTCGCATCGGGTATCCATTTATCTAAGAGTCCCGTTACGGGACCAATTAAAGAATTAAGAATGCTCATTAGAACACCTTTTCTAAGATGAAAAGACCAATGATTAAAGGATACATACTAATTAACATGGCTTCAGATTTCTTAAACCTTTGCGCCCCAGCGTCTAACCTGCGTTCAATGCTGATCATGCGAACAGCACATTCTCGTTCATGCGCTTCAAGTTTTAATAGTGCTTCAGATACTGTTGCCATGTTAGTTTCCTAAAATCATAAGAATGATGTACACCGCTCCACCCACTACAGGTATGGCAACAACTGCTGTACAAATTATAGTAAAGAACTCTAGTATTTGTTGCTTGTGTTTAGCACTAGCGTATTGAGTCTCTTTCTCTTCCTGCGCCCTAGCTCTTTTAGCATCAGCTTGAAACCTTAGCCAATCGTCATACATATTGGCTCGACCTGCATAGATCATAATCTCCCGTAGCTGAGTCTCTTGATCCTTTAGAGACTCCAGAGCCATGAATGCTTCCATGTCGGACTTGCTACCACCGTTCTTAGCCTTCTTAGCAATGGAGCTTTTGGAGTCAAAGTAGCTTGTTACCTGAGTAGCCACGCTGTGCAGTTCTTGACCATTACTAATAGCGTTCTTTATTACACCAAATGCTGCATTAGCAATTGCAATCTCTGCAAGCATGGTAGTCTCCTTTACTTGTCAGCTATGCCAGTAGTGGTTACAAATCTAAGCACAGTGACGCAGCTTGCGATTATACATCCCACCGTAGCCTGTCCTGCGGGGCTAACAGGCAAGAAGCCTACGTAGCCCTGAAGGATACTCAGGACTGCGAGGGCTATGGAGAACTGTACAGTCTTAGACTTGAGGCTCTTTAGTATTAGTTCCATTACACAGCCTCCAGTGCTTCAATACGAGCAATAGCTTCCTGTAAAGCCGATACCAATAGAGGTACAAGTTTAGATTGGTCTATGCCTTGGTAGTCTGGGACGCTACGAGTATCTGTGACAGCTTCTGAGACTAACACGGACTCAGTGGTCGCCTCTACAGCTTCTACTGCTTCAGTAACGATAGTGCCATCTTCATCAAGCACAGCGTCTACAGCATCAACCGCAGGAGTAGTAACGTCTTCATAGACAGCCGCAGTGACTTCATACTCTTCATCACGCATTGCGTCTTTAGAGCCTGTGACTGCTGCTGGAATAACTTCCTGTAGCTCATGGGCTAAGAAACCATCTACGCGAGTACCATCTGCAATCCACTCAAAGTTAACAGGCTTTAGCTGCTTAAAGGTAGCTGTAGCGCCTGTCATTGGTTGAACGTCAGTCTTTAGGCGGTAGTCTGAGGATGTGTTATAATTTGTTGAGGATGTTCCAGCAGTAACACTGCCAACCTGACCGCTACCGCCTGCTGATGTATGGAATCGAAGCCTATAGCCACCAGTTCCATACATTTCAATACCCCAATCACCATTATGGGTAGTGATGACTCTTTCGCAGTTTGCGTTGCCTGATAGGTATAGGTTTTTGAAGCGACCAGATGTTCCAGAACGTCCTAAATCAATAGCCGCGTCTCTCGGAGTACCATCTGCTTCTATGGGATATACAGCGTCTAAAACATCATTAAGAGCTAATGCGGTGTCTCCTCTACCTAATATAATTGAACCACCCACGACACCAATAGACCCAACAGTTGCGTCGTCTTTACGGAAGGTTACAATGTCTCCATCAGAACTACGTCTGCCAAAATAAGCGGCTACCCCTCCGTCAGCTACCGATGAAATAGCATTTAAAGATGACCTGTACCTAAAACCAACTGCGGCTGTGTCTGTAGCAGTAGTACCCACCAACAGGTTGCCTGCTGAGTCTATGCGCATGCGTTCTGTGTTGTTTGTACCAAAAACCTGTGAACCATTATCAACATTGTATATATTCATATCAGTAGTATCAGTGAATATATAGCCTTGCCTAGTGCCATTAACACTCATATTAATCAAAGCTGAAGCTGAAGAACCATTAACTTCCAGTACTGTTCTACCACTAGCTAAAGATGTCAATGAACTCGTACCTATACCTACGTTACCTGAGCTATCTATACGCATACGTTCGCCAGTATTATTGCCATGAAACTGCATAGAGTCATCAGAGTGGTCGTATTGAACACTGCCTACATTGGTGTCAGCACTATCACCAAATATAAGTTGAGAGCGTGAAGTTGTATCAGGGGCTAAAATGTATAATTGCGAGTTCCCGCTTCCGCTATCAACAGTCAAACCATCAGCTACCACAGTACCAGTGACATCTATGCCTGTGGAGGTGGTGGCTAGTTTGGCTCCTCCTGCGTTATATAGCGTAGCAGAACCACCTTGATCAGCAGCAATAAGTAGCTGGTTATTAGCCGCATTTGCTAACCTAAAGTCATTAGCAAGTATCTTTATGTTTCCTGTTCCTTGGTCGCTAATGAAACTGTCTGTACCATCGTGGTAGATTTCTAAGTCACCCCCAGCACCAAATTTAGCCTTGACGTTATCACCCAGAGCTATACCACCGTTGGCCGCTATCTCACCAGTACTCGTAAGAGCCGCAAAAGTAGGACTATCTGTACTTGCCACACCTTGATTTAAAGCCTTCACAGACGCTATGGATGTCAATTCGCTATCCATTAGAGCGCCTGCCGCTGTGACATTGGTAGCATCGGTTACATCTGCGGATGCTTCTATGCCACCTAACTTGGTAAACTGAGCATCTGTGAAAGCATTAGTCTCAGCTTCATAGGCTGTCTTGATTTGTGCGCCAGTTTGATCTGCTGTTGCGCTCGCCTCTATTCCGTCTAACTTGGTGCCGTCAACAGACACGTTGCGACCATCGAAAGTAGAACTGGTTGTAATTGCACCAGACATCGCACCGCCAGCCTTAGGAAGCGCGGCATTAGCAGTGGTCGTTGTACTGGTTAGAATAGCATCTCTTGTCGCAATATCTACACCATCAACCGTAGAATTGGTAGTGATAGCACCCGTAAAGGCCGCACCAGATAGCTCGGCCTTATCGGTGTTCAGGTTCGTGAAGTTACTATCAACTTCAGTATTTGTAAGGGGCGAGCCTTTGCCTGCCCTTGTTACTATTGTAGACATAGGTAGCCCCTGATAATTAAGATGCGGTTAGAGTAATAGTCCAAGTCACTGACATCGTATCGTCAGCTTGCTTATTGACGACTGGGAAAATAACATGGCAAAGCATAGTGCCAGAAGTTGCAGCATTAAATACGCCTGCCTCTGTAACCGCGCCTGTGCCTTCTCCCGCTTCAAAAGAAGAAACGTATGCAATGGTATTACTTGATGCAGTAGAGCTGTCTAACGCTTCCCTAGAGCCTAGAATCGACTCTAAATCAGTATCACCAGTAGCCGCAGCAGTAGTACCGCTACCGAGTGCCATGTGAGACATAACATCAGCAGTTGCGCCAGCCATTCTTGAACAAATAAAGGTCAATCCTGCACTAACCACTAAGTTGTTTATTTCACGGCTTTCTTTTACGTTGCCGTTCTTGTCTTTCAATACTATCGCAACATCACCGCGAAGCTTTAAGTTATCATTAATCATAAATCACCTGTTTAAAAAGATTGAGAGTAGCCGACATAATCGGCTTCAAAGTAGTCAAACGCACAATAGCCTTGACCGCGCAAAGAACCAGCATCGGATGACCCGATTGTATCACTTAAACCCCTTCCAGTGGAATGGGCGAACAGATCGACAATGGTTGCCAAGTCTGACCTAACTTTTGTATACGTCATTTCCTGATCATCGTTAGCCGTAGCCTCCCCATCAAGATCGTCAGTTACTCCAGTTATCTCGTTAATGAACTTGTGAAAGTCCATATTCTGATTTTCGCTTGCGCCTAAAGAGTCGGCCAAAGTCTTGTTCTGGCCTAATGCTGCGGCATCTGTCATTGCGGATGAATCAACTAGAGCCTTGCTAAATTGCACTGACGAGCTATCAGCAGCCCCATAAGTGTCTGTAAAGACCTTTGCTGCGCCCAAGCTAATCGACTCAGCGGCAGAGAAAGTGTCGGAGTGTTCCCTGTTGAAAGCAGTTTCTATAAAGATGCTCTCACCCACGCTGGGAGAGTCTTGTATTATCTTGCCTATCGCAAATGTATCTATTGCATCTGAGAAGTTAGCAGAATCACTATGAGCAGTCGTAACGCCTAAAGCTACAACGTCTGTAGTAGATGAAGTGTCAGAGGCTGTCTTGCCTACCCCAACAAAGCTATCATCAGAAAGTGACTGTGAATCAGTTACCGTTTTACCTACGCTTTTTGCGGGGATGTCAGTAATTCCCAGCGCATCAAAGAAAAACCTGAAGATCAGGAAATCACCGAAGTTAATATCAGCAACGGCCTTCTTGAAGCCAATAGTAGCAACCGCTTTCTTAAAAGCAATAACCGCTTTAATCATTAGAAATCAGCCCTAACGTAGAAGTCTAATACCTGAAAGACCGTCTCGACAGTTCCTCCATCGTAGGTGATTTCAATCTCACCTTCGTAATAGCCCTCACTCAAGTCAAGCTGAGTGCCTGAGAAAGAGAATACAGCAATACCAGCCGCGAAGTTACCGCCCACATCTGCTGCCGCTAGAGTAAACAGGATAGTTGTTGTACCTTTAGCTCTAAACTTTAACGCACAACTGCCGCCAGAGAAGTCAATCACTGAGCTATCGTCTTGCCTTGTAAGCACTGCTTGTACTTGCGGGGCTTGGTCGCTTTGTACTAATTGGTAAATCATATTAAACCTCTGGCTGTATCGGCCATATTATAGCATCAAGTGAGTCAGCATCAGAATAGGTTGCAGGAATGTCTCTTAATGCTTGCCTGTAGGTTGCCCACTCTGCTTTCTGTTCGGTTGTTAAAGGGCTGTCAGGGAATTGCGTCCAGTCTGAAGTAGATAATAAGATACCGCGTATCGTTCGCAATGTCTGAAAAGTTGACTCTTCAATTTCAGCAGAAATTATACCTTCCACTAAGGACTCGCCATCATATACATTTAGTGCAGAATCAGCTTCTAAGCATTGAAGATGCCGCAATACTTTGCCTGTTTCAGTATTAATAACAGAATAAAGTTTAATCATTTTTTGGTTTCCAGAGTTCGCACATAGCCTTCTGCAATAATAACTGTTCCACCTGAAGCACTATATTTTCTCGCGTATACCTTTATCGTGTTAGTGCCGCTAAGAGTAGTAATAGGGAAAACTTCAGTTCCTCCATAGGCGTAATTCCTAGACCTCACTTCTACGTCATTAAGGTGATAAATTAATTGCAAATAAGGCGCGCCACTCCCGCCAGCAGCGAAGTTACCAAGAACCTCTGCCGCAGCCCCGCTCCCTGTAAAGGTTAAAGTCATAAACAAAGACGCTGTTGTACTATTAAAAGTATATGAGCTGGCTAATGACGTAGACGTTGGGATTGTCACAGCTTGATCTGCAATCTTTAGAGTGCTTACTTGCAAGTCGCCTATTTGAGTTGTGCCTACTCCTCCTGCTTTAATTATAAGATTGCCGCTTCCATCTGTGTCGATGGTAGCATCGTCAATTTGTACTCTATTAGCATTAATTAGCCCAGTCTTTATTAGACCGCCATTAATGGTAGTAATTTCAGTGCTTGAGGCATCGGCTAGCTCAGAGTTTAAATTGGTAAACGTAACAAGCCCATCAAAGTTAAACGATGAAAACGGAGTTGCAAATACTAGTGTCTGAGTGCCGCCTAATGTAGCCTCAGTAACATAGTAGCTTGTAGCCCAGTATTTAGCGTCACCACCAGTATTGGTTGGGGGCGTTCGTGACCAATTAGTAGTAAGGCCGCCAAATGATCCTGTACCAAAGTTATAAGATGTTGCAGACGGGCTTGAGGGTGCGCTAGCTGATGTCAAAGAATAATAAACATATCCTGCCGCATTTCTAGGGCCAGCCGCGCCATTACTTCCGTCTGTGCCGTCTGTGCCGTCTGTGCCGTCTGTGCCGTCTGTTCCATCTGTGCCGTTAATTGCTGCGGCATTAGTAGTGGCTGAAACCACGCCTGTAAATGCTGACTTATTTCCGCTGTAGTCCACTGACTTAAACTTGTAGTAGAAAGCAGTAGCATCAGCAAGGCCACCGTTTAAGAATTCCGTTACTGCGCTAAATCCTCCACCGACAGTCGCTACTTCGACATAAGTTCCGCCTGAAGAAGTTGCTCGATAGACTTCTACGTTAGAAAAGTCCTTGTCAGCAGGGTTAGTCCACTTTAGGCTAATTGACTTATAACCAGCCGTAGCTGACAGAGATGTCGGCAAAGCAGGAGCCGTAGTGTCGCCAACAGACCCTTGGTTAGCAGATACAAAAGAGCTTTTAACACCCAAGCTATTGATTGATCTAACCTTCGTGTAATAGGTCGTACCAGCAATGACAGGCGATATTGTAAAGCGAGTGTCATCTGTGACTACAGATTGAAAGTTAGTGTTATCTGTTGACCACTGAACATCGTATTGGCTAACAAATGAATCGGTGCTTGCAGTCCATGACACCTCAACAGAGGTCACGATTGTTCCATCTAAGGCAACGCTTGTTGCTGCGGATGTTTGCAGATTTGTTGGGGCTATGACACTAAATGGGTTAGGCAAATTTGGTGCTGGATAAACAATTTCTTCAGCAGAGGTATCGTAAGTATAAATTGAACTGTCGTACTCCAAAACATTAACAGTACACGTTCCGTTGTAATTTAAAGTTATCTCTTCAATCTGAAATGGCTTTACACTCCAAGCTGGAGTAGGATGTGTAACAGTAACAATATCCCCAACGCTTAATTGTATTGACTCACTGGTTGCAGTAAAAGAAGCCCTCAAAGCACTACGCGACCTTCTGAGCATAACCCTAGCTAAGTCACGGGCAACATAAAAATTGGTAACCGTTTCCAAATCTATATTCTCAATAAGAGAAGTCCCGCCATCTTCAGCAAGGAAAGTTGTTTCTTCGCTAGACCCAGCGTCAGGCCACACTGCTTGATCTGGCTGATAATCAAGTTCAGCGTTAGGGAACTTCACAATCATCCTGTTAAATTTGTCTTTCTTTTCCTCACCCTTGATTGAAATGCCGCCAACTATTGTCTCGGTATCAAAGGCATAAACGACTGAACCTGACTTATCTATCTTTAGCCCATAAGTTCCCTGCGTGTAGGGAAGGAATCCACGACAGCCTTGAAGCAGTGTTTTAATGTTTGAAAATAAGGTTTCATCAGTTTGCAAAACCGCATGAGATTGAAATAACTTCTGCCCAGTAGCCCCGCCTGAATAAAATGTTACTGATTCATCGCAATCCGTAGCTGCTGTTGAAAATGCGGTATCGTCAATGGCAGACGCAGCAAGACCTTTACCGTATCTGCTATTAGTTAGATAATCACGAATACATAAAGCAGGATTATCGCTATATGCGGCAGCAGCACTAGGGCTTCTAGGGTCATATAATTTCTTGCCTCTAACTAATGCGGTAATATCAGGAATGCCGCCAAAAGCGTCTTGATCCCATTTCAATCTAATTGCTATATAGGCAACTCCGCTTAATTTGTGCGCTGTAGTCCATCCAGAATTAGCTTGCGTTAATAAACTGTCGTACCCTTGATTGTCTGCGCCAAGATGCACATTGAAGCTGTAAAGCCCTGAGTATTGACTATCAGTAATAGGCTTGTCGTCAATAAATATATCAGTGATAGCATCCACTTCACCCTCACATAACACCAAAGCAATGTATAAAAATTCGTTTGGGTCGCCACCAGAAGCATCCCTAGTGCTTACGAAAACCCGCACACCCCCTACGCGTCTTGTGCCATAAATAACAGGAAGAGGCTCAATGTTAGATTCCTTATTAACAAGGACGCCAGCCATTGCATCAGCTTGCTTTTTAGCTTGCTTTTTGGCTTTTTGAATGCTGGCATAAGTAACTCCAGCAGATACTACAAATAATGCTGCAACAGCCCAAAATGCCATTTATTCTTTCCCCCACTTTAAATCTTTAATTGTTTTTGCGGCAAACTCAAAACCTTCGTCATTTGGAAAGTGCAATATTTGAGAGTTGTGGTTTGTTTTTCTGCCATTTAACTTTTCAAAGTCAGCCCAATGTGAGGCTGTAGTGACGTTAATCTCACTAGAGGTTTCGCTATCTTCTATAGAAAAGCCAGTGATAAAGCCATCAAAGACCAGTATAGGTGCCCCCACAATAGAATCGCTGTTATCAAGCACTGCTCTGTATAACTGAACAGGAACATCCACATAGTTTTGGGTAAGGAAAATACTGACATAGCTTTGCTCAACAGCACTTAGGGTAATGTCTATGCCATTAACGGCTAGTTCTGCGGATTCAGATGAAGAGCTGAACTGTAGAAAATTGCCACTACTAGACCAAGTGCTAGATAATGCAGATATGTTCCTATCCCAATCTGTAATTCTAATAGCAGTTGAGAACCCAAAATAAACTAAAGTCGCAAAGTTGAACGAGTCATTCTGTAAAGCCGCTACTGTAGTAGGGTTGATTACTCTGGTCATTAGATTGCCTCAATAAAATCAACTTCATACTTTACCAGAGAAGCAAGTCCCAAAGAATATTCTTGAACGTCATTGTTAAGACGTACAGTAAACGGTACGTTATCGTAAGTAATCGCAGTGTCGTTTGCGGTTGCTTCACGCAGGGCAGGCTGAATAGTCAAAGTGCCAGAGCCTGTTAAATCAGAAACGACCATATAGACTTTGTTATGATTAGCAAACTTTATAACATCGCCTGCCTTTATAGTCCCAGACAATCCATCTATCACAATAGACGTTTCGCCTATGCTATCTGCGCCAACGGTCTGCACAGTTCCTGTAGCGTTGCCTGACTTTGAACTGATCTCAGGCAATACAATTTGAAAGGTTTCAGCCATACCATTCTGAGCCATCACAAAAGCATTAACTGGCGCAAACTCTGTAGCGGTGAGAGGCGGGTAAGTAGCTTTAAACTCAAATCTTTGACCTCCAATATTCCTGACCTGAGTCCTCCCCGAAAGGCTTTCACTCATAAGGTTGTAAGATTTAGATATAAATCCTACAGAGTTAAATACGGGGGTGTTGGGATATGTTCCACTCATACTATACTCGACGCTCCTTTATTATTCATAGCCTGATTAATTATACCAATGATCTGGCCTCTGCGAGATTGCAACAGTTGGTCAAATCCTCTAGTGTCATTAGCTTGAATAACTATATTAACAGAAGGCGACATTCCTTGCCCTTTAGTGTGGTCAACAACAGTCTCGTTAGGGTGAAGAATTGCAGGAAATCCACCTTTGCCATCAACGCCTCCTGACCTTGCCCCACCCCCAGTAAAACCACCGCCCTCAAATGATTGCGATCTAATCTGTGCAACTTGAGCAAGACCTGCAGTTACAACACCCGCAGCCATCAGAAAGTTAAGAGGGGGCGGGTATGCTGCTAGTGCTTTTGATGCTCCAGCATAAGTATTCATTATTGCTTGCCCAATCTGAAAGGCTTTATTTACAGCGAATAGTTTTTTACTGTGTGATGCAGATGCGGCAAACTGTTTTCCAAGTTCCCCGACTACCTGTTGAGTTTTTTCTGTTTCTGTTAAAGCGTTGAATTTAGCTAAGTCTATTGCGGCTTTTCTTCTAACTTTTTCTTGGAATGTTTCTTTCTTAGCAACCTTATCACCTTCAGCGGCTAATATTGCTGCTGGTGAGTTTGCAGCAACGACTGCTGCTGTTTCACGACTGGCTATTTTAATTTCTTCGTATGCCGCAAGAATACCTTCCGCTGGATTCATTTCTTGCATTAACTGTATTTCGTTCTTTAACTCTTGTACGCCAGCACTGGCTTCATTAAAAAATGCAGTAATTCCATCACCGATTATTGGCTTGCCTAACTTGTCAGCGATAGCATCGTAAAGACCTATGAAGGGGCGAATCGAATCGACTAACTCTTTACCAATAAAGACAGCAAGCTGATAAAAAACCAACTTGGTTTGCTTGGCAAAAATAGACATTGAGTGTAAAGCACCCTGCACTTTAGCAAATGCAGTAACTAAAGCATCAGCTACGCGCTGTCCAACATTTCCAAACTCAGCACTGTCTACAGCAGATTGCCTAAACAGGTTTGCCACCATCTCAATAATAGGAGCAAAAGCTACAGCAAGTTGATTACCCAGACCAGTAAATACGCTTTTAGCCCTAAGAATAGAATCATTAGCAGCTTCAATCTGAGCTGTGTCGGTTCTGCTCATTGCTAGGCCAAGAATATTGGCTTCTTCTGCCATCTTAGCTAACCCTTCAGAGCCACCCGCTAACGTATTAACAAGAGCGACACCTTCAGAGTCAAACAGTTTCATTGCTAAACGAACTTTGTCAGACTGGTTTTTAACTTTAGCCATAGAATCAGCGATAACACTCATCTGCTGATCTAAAGGTAATTGCTCCAGTTCTGCCGCGTTGATACCCAGCTCATGTAATGCACCTACAGCCTCGCCTGTGCCGTTAGCAGCTTCACTAACTCTGCGGGTAAGCCTTTGCATAGCCATATCCATAGTGCCAGCAGAAACGCCTGTAAGCTCTGCTGCATGACGCAAGCCAGCCAACGCCTCAGTTGTTACGCCTATCTTATCTGCTGTCTTTGCTAATTGATCTCCAGATTTGAAAGAAGAAATGGTAAGGGCAGTCATCGCAGCAGCAGCAGCAGTAAATGCCACCACCACAGCTTTTATTGCAGCTTTAGCTACAGTGGCAAATGCGCCTACAACTTTAGTAAGGGCGGGGAATCGCTTTTTAACTTTATCTGCGGCTTTGCCTATCTTTGCAAAACCATTGCGAATGCCTGCAAATGCTGCCTCTGTCTTATCAAAAGCCTTAATTACAATATTTACATTTTCAGCCATTAGATTCGCTCTGTATTTTGAAATAGGCCATCCATTCGTGAAAATGGTTGAGGGGCATATATTCTGCTTGTTCTATTGTAATGTGTAGGCGGTCAGCCAAGGAAAGCAGGTTCATCCTTGACTGATCGCTTTTTAGTTTCCCTCAAGTGCCTCTACCGTCTCTATATCAGCAAACATCTGGTTAGCAATCTCAGATATAACATTTGTTTCTTCACCCATCAGGTCAAGTCGATCTTCAGAAGAATTAAACAGCTTACTGCCGCCTTCGTCTTCTGCCTTCATACAGATCAAATCTACCATTGCACCGATAGTGGTGTTTTGAAGAAAGTTGGGGTGCTTCTTCTGTAACTGATCTAAGTCATAGCAAGTAATGCTCCTGCAATACAACTTAAACGCCCCAGATTCGTCACCCCATTCAGGCACTAAAACTTCTCTAGCGTTAACCTTTCTTCTGCTTCTTAACTCTTTCGCTAAACCCATAACTATTCTCCTAGTTGTTTAGATTATACCTGCGCTTCGGTTACATCTCCGCTGCACTGTATGCTAAAGCTGGCCTCAACCATTCCGTCAAAAGAACCAGTAATTGAGCGTGAAGTTACAATGCCAGTACCAGAGTAGAAAGTCTCTCCGCTACCAGTGCCTGTTGGATAGACTTCAAAGTCCAAACTTGCACGTTCATCTATAACTAACTGCTGGGCATCTGCTTCATCCCAATAGCATTCGATAGATACTGTGTTAGTCTTCAGACCTGCTTTATAAGAACGCGAGACATCACCCATTACTGAATCTTCGATAGTATCGGCTGATCCATCAAACGTGAATGACCGTACCTCTCCCACAACGGCTACAGTCGTACCCGATACTTGTAACTTTACTACACCTGATGCGCCTGTTTTAGTCGCCATGATTAATTACCTTTTAATTTAAGTTTAAGTTGTGCCGCGAGTGTATTGGTACAACACGCGAACTGTAATAATAACCCCACCAATGGGATCAATAGAACCTTCATCAATCTCAATATTAGTTATCTGCGTATTAAGGGCATACCCCCCGCGTAGACGATCAACATCAAGAGCCTCTTCAACTGCTTCGATTATGTTATTTCGGGCTGAGTCAATGACTGTGCCTTTAACGTAGCAAATGAGTTCATAATTGATAGTAGCCATGCGCTGACTAATTGAACCGCCCAGTGTACTATCTTCCCTGTCTTCTCCAGCACTGCGAACTAATATAGCTGGAAACTGTGCGCTTGAGAGTTTAGTAAAATCAAAAGGCTCTCTCGTAACGTACTTAATTCCTATTGGTGCAGTCACCACCTGTAGAGTAGCCACCAAATTGTTAGCAATGTTTTCTCTTATACTCATTTTAATGCCTTAAAGAATACTTCACCTAACTTTTCTTGTTCTTTTTTATTAAAGCCAAAGAAAGGGCGTTTGATGTTATTCATCGCGGCCTTTTTAGATTCAGTAGCCCTACTAAAGAATATCTCAGCTTGTTTGCTTGTCGTTCTTGAGGTCATGGAACCTAACATCTGGCCTGTAAACTGCAAATCAGGCTTTGCGCTTCTGCCTCGACTTTGCCTAAAAGCAGCATATATTGGTGTATAAGCTTTAAACTTTCCTTTAAAGCCAACACCTTTACTCGTTCTAGCCTCAATGATATTGATGCCAGCCTGAGCAGTGATCGATAGTGCTTTCTTGATGCTTGCTGAAAGCTCCTCACCTTTCTTTCCTACACGCCTTCTAATATCTTGAAGGTTGGTATTAATTTGTACTTCCATTATCTATTTAGCCACTGGCCGACAGGCTGCTTTTCGTCATACTTTACAGTGCCATCGCCATCTTCATCATAATCAACGCCATCACTTAATACGGCTTCAAGTTCTTCGTTATAACGAGCCTTGTAGAAGTCGATCATATTACCGAATCTATCACCGTCTACCCAGTTAGTAAGTTGAGGCAATGCGTAACGCCACAACACCAAGTAAGCTGATGCTGTAACAAACTGGCTGTCCGTTAATTTAGTGGTATCCATCTCCCCAGCAATATTCTTTCGCGGCCACCACTTAATGCGTAACTCACGTTGAATATCTGCTTGAGCTTTAGGATGCTCCAACACAAAAGACTCGATTCCAAGATCGAGAATATCAGGAATCAATTTTAATAAATCTGCATCACTTGAATATGCCATTACCACTTTACCTTGTCAGCCCAGTATGCCGCTGATGCTGTTTTATCTTTGCGGCCTCTTTCTATGTCTTTGGCAAACCTAGCTTTGAATGAACGTCTTTTAGCTTTGTCTGCTTCGCTCTCGTTTTTGCGGGGCGGTTTATTATCTGCGCCCTGTTGACCAAAACGAATTAGCTTTACCTTATCACCTTCTTTCGCTAGTACAGCATGACTCTTGTTGTCGTGCTTAGGTGTACGCTTGGGCTTGTTAAAACCGTCAAACCTTTCACCGCGATAAGTTATAGCCATAAATACCTCAATAGAAATGCCCCCCCGAAGGAGGGCAAGTCGTTAGTCTTACAGTACCGCGTCAGAAAGAAGCTCAATTCCGAACGAATCATCAAGCTCGGCAACACCATATACAGCAGTAGCGTTAAGCTCGAATGCTCGAAGAGACTCGTCACGCTGTGGAGCAATGTTGAAATCACGCTTCATAGCGATCATCAGAGCTTCAGGAGCAAATACAGCACCTTTAGCGTCGCCATCACCGTCAATAGCTACGTTAGCTGACTCGTAAACATTGATTCCAGCGATAGTTCCAACATAACCAGTACGCATCGCTTCGTTCTGCGAATCGCCACCGTTCGGGTTAGCGAAGGTGTTAGTTAGGTTAGCTTTCAACTGGTACGCTTGGAAAGGGTGTACAACAGCATTAATAACGCCAGTAACCTTGTTAGCGCGTAGAGTTGCAGCAGCCTTGAACAAGTCAGCAACAGTGATCTCTGCACCAGCAGTGCCGATAGAACCAGAGAAACCGTCAAACAAAGCGATCAGGTCAGTATCAATCTTAGTAGCGATAGCGTTACCAAGAACAGTACCTAACTCAACAGCAGGGTTGCCGTCACCGTAAGTAGCCATGTCAGTTAATAGAACCTGTGCGCCTACTTCGCCAACAGTTACAGAAACTGAAGAAGTAGAAACGGTGGTGCTAGACATGTCAGTGCCTTCAGTCAAGTTAGCCGCTGAAATAGCAGGGTACTTAGGAACCTGAATTGTCTTGCCCGCTTGAGCCTGAATGTTGTACATAGTAACTAGGCCAAGCATGAGTGATTGCTCTTCAGCAGTGAAACGTGCTTGAGCTACGATATTTACAAATAGATCGTCGAGAGTTGTGGAAGTAGTTGCAGCCATGATAAATTACCTTACAATAAAATGAGTTTGTGGTTTGTGGTTACTTTTTCTTCATAGCAGCAAATGCTTCTTTGCCGCCATTTCCCCAGTTTGCAACCATATCTGCCACAGATGTAGGCTTCTGCGTAGAGCCACCAGCGTTACCCTGCGATCCTGTGCCACCTTGAGAGGCTTTGACCATGTGCGGGTTTACTGTCAAGAATTCAGCTACCATCTCATTGACTGATAACAAATCACCGCTGTCATTGTATCGCGGTGTTCCGTTTGCGTCCAGCACCTCAACTGTTCCGTCATCTGACAGTCTGGTTTGGTCTTTCAGCAACTGAGAAACTTGAGTCGGATTAACAGCGTTATTATTACCAGCAGCACCTAAGATCGCTCCATCTACTAGCGTCTGTTGCAACTTGCTTTTATAACTCTGAATCTCCATATCTTTTTTCTCGACCGTTTGTTTCAGGATAGAGTCAAACTCGCCACGTTCTTTCTTACGCTCCAACTCGGCAGCTTCTCGCTGCGCCATTAAGTCTTTCGCGTCATCCAGATCAATGCCAGATATCTTCTTGTCAAACTTACGTTGCTCTCTTGCAACACGATCCGCAACAATGCGGTCTAGTTCATCCTGAGTAAAGGTCTTGGTTTCCTGACTTTGTACTGCCGCAGTTTCAGTCTCTGCTTCTGTTGCCATGATTTCATCGCTCATGTGACGTAGCCTCTAAAAGAGTATTGGTGAATCTGGATTGTAGCATAAGTGATTACTTTTTAATCAACTTCTTCTTTTTCTTAGGACGGCCTACTTTTGAGCCGTATGTTCCTGTACCTTTTGGCATTATGATTCCTCATCAAAAACAGGTCTAAATTGATGGCCGCAGTTATAGCCACCCCTCACGATAAACGGATCACCAGACGCTTTACCCGCCCAATCACCCGCCCACAGTTCTTCAATTTCATCGTTAGTAAACGTGTTGCCTTCATGCCTTCTGCAAAATGGTCTTGTAGTTTCAATAATCCTGCCAACATATTTCCACTTAGTCGCACCAGATTCTTTACCAATAGCGGTATTTATTGACGCATCAAACTGCATTAGTGAATCATGCACTTGCTGATTGGCATATTTGGCAAGCCTGCCGCCTGATACTGCTTTAATTGTTTTAACGCTTTCTGCAAAGGCTCTGCCTGTTAAGGTGTTTTGATACACCTCTTTCGCTATTGCATCTAAGTATTCAGCTCCTATATCTTGGAATCCTTGAAACTGTAAAGACTGCAATTGATTGATTATTCTAGGGTCTAATTTAGTAAAGGCTCCATAACTGGCAAGCATTTCGGTGGCACTTAATGCAACACCTTGATATTCCCGAATTATCCTATCAACAGCGGTAAGGTATTCTTCTTCCACTATTTTGCGTATCTCTGACCGCGCTTGTATAGCCCACTCCAAGTCAAATAAATCACCGTTCCGCAACGGGGCTTCTGCAAGTAAGCTAGTTATGCGGTCTTCTAGCGTGACTAAGGCAGCGGCTAAACGTTGCTGATTTAGCGCAGCTATCCTTGCAAGTTCTTCAACGTGATCAACGTCTTCTGCCATTACAATTCAGTCTCAACAACCTGCTCGTTAAACTGCCCAAGCACTTGAGTTCCTGATTCTATCTCAGCATGCGCTTTAGCTAGATTTTCATCATCTAGTACAAGGTCACTGATTTTCTTATCTATCTCTTGAGATAAAGTAACAGACTTCACACCTGCTGCTTTCATTTGCTGTAGGAACATCAGTTCTTTATCGTAATCACGAAGGTCAAATGCGTCAGGGTAGAATATTTCTATATCTGGAGTAATGTCTTGCCAATCACAAAACAATATCCACAATTGCTCTTCGGCTAACTCTAGCAGATCAGCCTTCTCAGATAGCTTGGCATTTAACATCTGGAATTCAGTCTGCATAGCCACGCCACTCATGGTTATTGCCTCAGTGCCACGAACTGCGCCCATGTGACTCATTCGGTTAATAGCTTGAATCTTATCGCTTATCGATGCGCGAACAGCATCTAAGTTCTGGCCGCTAGGCTGTAGCTGAAAAGGCTTTAAACTGGCATCCATATCATCAGGCATATTAATGATTGCGCCTGCGCCTGCACTAGCATCAGTCCCAAATGACTTAACCAGTGTGGGATGGTTTGATATTCGTATAAGCTGCTCGATCTCTGACAGCTCCTGATAGATAGCTCGTTGCATGTAAGAAGCGTCTGATATATCGCTCAGTCCTATGCCTCTGGTAACGCTGCGGTTAGCAGGCAGGAAGACGGCAGGGATACGGCCTAGCACGTTGTCATCGACTTCTATTTGCTTGTCTAGGTCATTAACCGAATGCCATAGCTCAACTCGATCCTTGTACCAGACTCTGTAATACGTCTCTGTGGTTGTTTCGTCAACACGGATGACGCTTTCCCTGACCTTTAAGTAATCAAGCTCAAATCGACCACTAGGGGTTCTGACCCAGTTCCAATCTAAAACATTCTCAGGGGTGAACATAGTGACATAAGGTCTAATGTCTTGGGCTAACTCTTCTGCCTTAGTGCCAGCAGTAGACTTAGGCTTATCCATCATCACCCATACATGACCGTAAACGCTCGCCCATATTTGGCACTCACGCATAAACGCATTAAAACTACGGCCTTCTAGGTCGCAGTCTTCCAAGAATGGATCAAGTGCTACATTGTTAGCTGCGCTGTTGTACGATCTGGTCGGTGGGACTCGCCAAAGAAAGCTAGAGTAAATATGTACTATATTTTTACAGTGATTGTCCAACGGAGTCAGATCAAGCCTGCGGTCATAGTCATCAGTCGTTTCCGAAATGTAGCGCGTTAGGTATGCGCCATTAAAATAATCTTGCCCACCCAAATAGCTGCGAACATAAAATTCCCAGCGTGCTTCGTATTTATCATAATCAGGGTGTGTTGTATCTGCGTTCAATCTCATCAAGTCCACCTAGTAGGTTGGGGGGTAGCGTATTCAGTCCGAACAGGGAACAGGTATTCTATTAAGTAACCAAGGGCATCATTCATGTGGTCAAACCCATCGTCTTTATTAGGAATACTCGTACCTTCTTTGTATGTCTGCCGTTCAAGAGACTTAATGGTCTGCTTGCATTTCGGGGAGATATACAAATGACGCTTACCGTCAACCGACAATAAACGACTATTCACAGCGTTGATTCTATCCCTGACCAATGCGTGTGAGTTCTTCGCCTTAACGCTAAATCCTGCGTTCTGTAAGATCGACAAATCTGTTCGACCACCAGCAGAGGTTTTCCGCTGTCTTGATGCTGGGTCTGGATAAATAATAATATTCCGATTTGGATAACGGTTTTTTATTTCCGCAACCATCTCATCAGTATTCGATCCATACATGACAATCTCGTCTATAGCGTACAGCTTCCCGCCTTTTCGTAAGCATATAACGGCTGACATGGGATCTAGGTTAAAATCCATACCCACGTTGAGTGTACCATTATCATCCCCTATATCCAATACAGAGTCTTCACGGCTAAACCCGTAATAGATCAGCCCCTGATAAGTAACGAATTGAGCTTCATATTCTTGCTTAAATGTGCGCTCATCTAAGTCAGCCCTTGCAGCCTCTATTTCTTCTGCGGGTACGTTCTCGCCTTGAATGGTCGTGTATTGAAAGCTAGACCAATTATTAGCCCCATCAATTCCTTTTGCCCACAAATCGTAAAAGTGATTCCTTCCTTTTGGTGTCCCAATAAAGACGGCATGGCCCTGACGATCACTCAAACTTGGCCTGATTACCTCGTACCAAGCCTCTGGCCTCATATCTGCAAATTCATCTAGTACGCAGAAGTCTAACGCTCTGCCTCTAAGGTTATTCGGCTTCTCCGCGCCCTTTAAGGATATAACAGACCCATTGATAAGGCGTAACGTTAGGCTGCTTTCATTGGTCTTAGAAACGTATTCAGGCGGGATAGTGTGTATTAGCATATCCCAAGCAATCTCTTTGGCAGAGCCGTAAGTAGGAGCAACATACCAACAGTTCTTGTTTACCCCTGTAACGGCTTCTTTTAGGATCATATTAACGGATAGGAAAGTCTTGCCGAACCTGCGCCCAGCAACTACGGTTTTAAAGCGCGAATGGTTTAAGAGTATTTCACTCTGTGGGAGCGTTAGTTGCACGACCGTCCACTATGATGTTAAAAGCAGGTATCTCTTGCGGTGGCGGTTCAGCTTCTCGCCAGCCTGCCTGAGTTTTAAGATAGAAAATGTTGGCCGCTACGTTACCTTTCTTGGCTAATTGTATAAGGTTAGAACCCATGCTAGCGCATTGTTTTACCCTGCCTTTTTTATAAGCGTCAGAAACTTCTGGTTGTCGTTCTTCAATAGCCCTTAATGTGGTTTCCGAAATGCTAAAGTAATCAGCTATTTGCCCTTTAGTAAGAACAGCCGCTAATGCTTCAAGTTGGGTTATTTCTTCTGACGTTAACTCTATTATAGGTCTACCGCCTCCATCGCCTTGATTGCCTTTCTTCATTTTAAGAACCCTGAAAGCGCATAAAAAACCAAGCTGTTGCGGTAACCGCCTTCGTGGATTGGCTCGATTGGTGTTACTGCGTGAACATTCCTCCAAGCGGGGTACAGCAAAAGACTGTCTGTAGGCATCTCAAAACACGCGTCATAGTCAGGAACATACAAACAACCGCCATTAGCATTGTGCCTATGCGTGTAAATGGCATTTAAAGTGTTTTTAATGTTTGCGGTATCCCTATGAAAAGGAGCGGCAATGTTAAAGTTGCTGATGCTGCTTGTAAATAAATCGCCGAATTTCCATTTGTCATCTACACCAGAAACGGCTTCTAATTGACTTCTAAGGTGACATGGCAGCAACTGACCCATTACTAGAGTAATCTGCCTAGAAGCCATTAGCATGGCTTTAATAAAGGTTTTAGCGGACTGAACAGCATGAACGCTACTCCTGTTAGGGTAGGCTCTTTTCATTAAAGGTTTGGGAGGAATACTTCCGATAATTGTACTGTACTGAACTGTTCCCGCTTTCTTCGCTTCCGCTCTGGTCATTCCAGCTTTGACTTTTGCCATGACGTCAGCCCTCTCAAGCAATGTCTTTGGCACATTGCTAGAAAGAAACTCAGCATTAGCGATTGCCATAACCTTGGCGAGCTTTGGGTGTTCTGCGGCTACATTTTGTAAGTAAACGCCCACCAATTCTTCACCGTCATACAAATAACATGATTCCGTAATATTTGGCTCTATAAATTCGCACCTTGAGCCAATTTTTCTAGAATGCTTATTAGGCTTCATTTGCACTTTAATCATATAACTTTCCTCATGCAATGTTTCGCAAAGCCTTTAATATCTGTCTTTATGTCTAATCTGTCAGACTTTTGCTTCAATGTCACCCAAGGACTCCAAGACAATGCCATTTTTTTTGCAGCCTGATGGTCTTTCTTGCTAGCGTACCACTCATATAGCCCTCCAGCATTACTGCCTACGTTTGGGCAGCTAAACCAAATGTGATTGAACCTGAGTATGCCGTGTCCATTCTGGATAGTTTGCATGGCAAAATCCCTGTCTTCTTTTGTATTTTCATTGTATTTCCAATTGATTTTAGAGATGTGCATTAGGGTGCAGACTTCAGCAAATTTACTATTTATGCTATAGCTTTTCTTTTCAGTCCAAGCATATTGCACATAACTTAAACCGATTATCTCAAAAGGCAAGCTTTTTGCCTTATCTTCAGCTTTTTTAAGCACTTGGGCGCCAGACCTAACTGTCTTCCCGTTATATATCCCGAACCCATTAACATCATCATCTGAAAACCAAGCCCAATCAATGTTTTTCTGTTTACACCAGTCGAGCATAAAATTCCTGACGTATGTGACTCCTTTGTCGTTTTCGGCTATGCTTATTTTATTAGGTACTTCGTAAGAACTCATTTCCTGAGGCTCAATAAAATGATAAACCTCATAACCAGACTCTTCAAATAACTTGTACGTCTGAGTATCTGGCCTCCCTTTACTTGGGATGCAGACTATCATAGTTTGCTTTTTTCTTTTCTAAGATAATCAAGGATTAACCCGCCAACATAAGCATCCTGACCTCTCCAGAACTTGACAAGCTCCGTAGCTTCAGCGTAATCTTGCGATTCAAATTCAATCTGAATAGCCTTTTTTACGTCATCGGTCATTACTCCTAGTTCACCTTCAAGATCATCATCATCTAATATAGAGTAATCAATATCGTCTTTGAAATCAGGTAACACTTCCCAACCAAGAAGGTCAAGATCAAAGCCGCTGTCAGATAAAGATTCTAACTCTATCTTTAACAGTTCATCATCCCAACTTGAATTAAGCGCAAGCTTGTTATCCGCTATAACGTATGCCTTCTTCTGCGCCTCTGTAAGCCCTTTTAGCGTGATAGTGGGAACATCATCCATCTTTAACAATTGAGCGGCCTGTAAGCGTCCGTGACCCGCTATAATTCCTCCGTCATGATCTATCAAGATAGGGTTAGTGAAGCCAAACTCTTTAATGCTTGCCGCTACTTGCTGGATTTGCTGTTCGCTGTGTGTTCTTGAGTTGTTAATATAAGGGATAATCTCCCCAGTAGCCTTATATTCAATTGATAGCATTATGTCTCCGTGCCGAATGTGACATCAGCCATTAGCAGTGATGTGTCTTGGTAATCATTATGCAGGTAGTCAAGGCTTTCTAGTTCCCCGATCACTGCGTCAACGGTCTCGCACCAATCAGCAACAGCCAAGCGTACTTGATGGCGTTGTATGTCTGTTTGCATGATCGAGTCAATAATACCGTCAAACTCAGCCAGCAAGTCATCAAGATCAAAGAATGTGCAATCGTTTATCTTCGAGGATACGCTTAACGAATCCATTTGACACCTATAACGTCAATTAGTTTGCGTATTGTAACGGTTTTTAATCAGAAATGTAAATTAACTTAGGTCGTCAACGGCAACGGCTGACAGGGAGGCAAGGATGAAGATAATCATATAAATAATCACGGTAGTATCCAGTTCGTTAATGGACCGCAATTATAGGTGTTCAGAAAGTTGTTTTGAAATGATTGTTGTCGATGCAGGCTATACCATTTAGGCTATGCGGGAGTTTGAGTCTTTATGCGATATTCCAGCTCATTTTTCATTGTTTTCTTGATAACCGCCTTCATTCTCCTCCCTTTAGCAAATACGCAGCTTTGCAAATGCTCCGTTTCCATTTCAGCAATACAAACAAATGACAAAGGTTGATCGCCTTCTTTACCGTATGTCCCCCATGCAACGCAATCTCTTAGCACTTCATGAGGCGCATCATCAAACACAGTAAGCATTTCCTCATCACCATTATCTGAACATATAATGTAGTCTATGCCGCCATCAAGTATGTACTCTTTGCCGTTCTTATCAATGTGAGTGACATAATCATGCCGATGATGCGAAGTTAGGACAGTTCCATCAGGTGTCCGCATACAATTGCTAACCATTGTCGGTTCACTGTAAAACTTTAATTCTTGAGCTGTCTTTTCTTTCCATTTTTCTGTTAAAAACATATCTTTTCCTTTTAATAAGTAGTCCGTCTGCACCACCAGTGGACTAAGCTGGCTCAAAAGGTCAATAGGAACCTTGGCTAGTGATCCGTCTTTGCCGCCAGTGGATCAGGCTGGCAGGAGGAGGGTTATGCAACCTCTGGCTAGAACATGATAACCTGATACATCAGTATTGCAAATAGGGCAAAATAAACCCCTGCAAAATGCCCTGTTTTAACCACCATCGGCTTGCTCAACCACTCCTTAACCTTTTCTACATCAACCATAGAAACACTTTTCTGCGCGTTCAAAATGGATTTGTCAGCACTTTTATGCGCTTTGGCTATAAACTCTTTAACATTATCCATTGTGGATATCCTCTTTTTCTTAGGTTATATTTAAGCCTTCTAGTGCCGAACTAACATAGTATGCAACACTATTCGTACCTTGCCGCCTTCTCCAAGTTATCTTTAGCCCACAAAGGTTGTAAATTTGAGGGCTTATTTATAATATCGCAATCAGTTATACCGCTGTCTAAAAATGACTTTATTGGCCTGATGTGATCTATGTGCCATTCTTTTCTATTACTCCAAGCCATACCGCTAGAAAATAAAGACTCTATCCTGTTCATGATTTTCGTGTCTTTTTTTATGAGCATTAACCGCAAATGAGCGCGAACTCTTCTTGATGATCTTTTCCTGCTTTGGTTTATTTCTGTTGTTCCGCAATCGTCACAAACATCGCACATGAACCAAGGGCCAAAGCTGTAGGCGCAACTGCAAGAACCGTAGACACCACTGCTTAAATAAAAGTCACCAGAGCCGTAGCAGTAAGGGCATCGTGCGTCATTTTTACAATAAATTTGTGCTTTTTTGGTTTTCACCACCCCTTCGCAATATTCGCATTTATCCATTGTGGATATCCTCTTTTTCTATTGCTGGGTAGGCTTTTCTTAACCTTGCCCAGTGATTTTCTGGTTCACCGTCATCAGCTTCAATGCTCTTTTCTTCTTGACGCTTTTTGTATCGTTCTTCAGCGTCCATGACCATTAACCATGAACCTTGGAGCATTATTAATACTGCCGAACAAACTAATATACCAATTAAAAATTGCATCACGCACCTCTTGCGTAACCAGCAAAAGCTTCCTGCTGGATGTTATTAACCGAATAATACGCCTCTTGAACCAAATCGCGCAAGGTAGTTTCAAGGTGTAAATAGATAGCATTTTTAAGCAGGATGGAACACGCATCAGATTCAAGGTCATGGTATAGCTTATCCAAAAACGATTTCTGATCAATAATACAAGGAGGCAAGACATCATCAAGCCAGCTATCCATTTGCAACAAAAACGAATAACAAGCCGAATCCTTGTCGTAATCAGTCAGGTCAATTAAATCGCCATCCCAGTTTTTATAAGATGATTGGATGTTGCTAACCATTAGCTCAAGGTTTTGTTGTACGCTTTGAATAGTCATTAGCAAATTCCCATATTGATGCAGTCGTTGTATTCCATCGTCGAGACGAAGCAGTACAGAGCCAGTAATACTATTGCGCCAATAAACCCTGCGCGGTTTTCTTGATGCTTTTTACGGGCTATCTCGTTTTTGACTTGGTCGATTTTATATGGATAGTTAATCATTTTATTCCCCTTATATGTTTGTTTTGATTACATCAATAGCATCCGGAAGATTACAATCGTAAAGTGCGTCACTCAAAACCCCTACGCCAGCAGATATAACGTGAGACCTAATAAAGAACTGAATAGTCTCTTCACTATCAGCTAGACACCTTTCCTGCATTAATTGCTTGATTACTGTTGTATCAACCTCAAGCGTACATTCGACTTTAATTTTCATTTTATTCCCCTTTGTTTTTTGATTGCCCCCCGTAGGGGGCGGTTTAATTAGTAAGTGTAAAAACCCTTATCACAAGCTAGTCCAATATAGCCGCCACAAGATTTAGGGTTAGAAACAACCCCATTAAGATCAATTGCTGCATTCCATCTGCCCCATGCCTCGTTAAAAAATACAACATAATTTGCAGGCTGGTCAAGCATGTGATGCTCACCTACCATCTTAGCGATCTTAGCAACTGCTTTTTCCGCTGCCGCTTCGGTAGCGTAATTCTTGCAAGGGCTTTTGTTTTCTTTGCGGTAAGACTCGATGCGGCTAGTAACTGATTGGATAATGTTCATGGGGTAAACCTTGTTTCGTTGATTGAGGTGTAACTATGCGCCCTTTCTTTCCTAAAGTAAACTTTTTTGTTCACTAAATAACAAAATAAGTTAAAAAAGATTACATTTCCCCGATTCTCCACTCTTGATCCTTGATCTGCTCCTTTAAGTCTCTGGCGAACTGAATAACCTCGTCCCTGTTAAACTTAGGCGAAGCCCTCCAAGATAATCTTTGCATTGCCCTAATTCTTCTGGCCCCATACATATCCTCCATGTATATCCTGTACGCCTCCTGAATTTTAGTAGTTTTCATGCCAAACATATTGCACCCAGCACATTGAGGGTTGATGTTTTCTTCAAAAAGTTTAAACACTGTATGCCGCCTGCTGTAAAAATGCCCTCCCTGCATATTTTTGTAGTTGTCTATCTTCCCGCAGGTTACGCACTGGCAGTACCCGTTATCATCTGAAGCCTTTAATCTTACAAGTCTTTGCAGAAGCTTTGCCGCATTATCAACCTCTTTAGCTGTTGTAGATTTCTTCTTCGCTGGCTTCTTCCGCATATTGAGTTCTCAGGATAATTTCACAGTAATGGATGGCTTTTAGAATATCTTGTTTCTTATTCTTTGTTTTGTGCCGAGAAATGTACTTAATGACATTGGCTTCACAGTAACCAAGCTCATTTTTTAAAATGTAATCAATTGGCTGAATCTTCATGCTTGCATAATGATGACCGCCTACCTGCTTATCTAATGCTGCCATTCTTCGATATCTCCTCTGGGTACAGTAACTTCATCAGCGTGCTCAAGATTGCAGCGACTGCACATGCCGTAAGCACAGTCATCATCGCCCATCCAAAACTCAAGAGGATAACCGCATTCGCAATCCATCTTAGTAACCTTAATCCCGCCAAGTGTAAATTTGATAACATTATCCATCCAGCCCACCTATTGTGATTTTAACCCTAGAATCTTCCCCATGATCTTTATGGTAAACGACTGCGGTCATTGATCTCTCTGCTCCGTAGCCAGAATCTGAATGCCATTGATCCGTGGAGGTCAGGCTGCCCCAGTGTTCAAAGTGCATAGAGCCGATTTCTCTGGATGTATGGTGGTGAATATGCCCTAAATGACAGTAACGATTTTTCGACTGGCTCCACTCATCGTCTAAGTTCTTAATCACCGTTTGTAAAATCTGCTCATGCTTCATCCGATCCCCATGATGAAAGACAAACAGGTTGTTATGCCATTGGAAATGAATAAACTTTGAGTAGTTTGGCAACACTTTTACCCGTGGCTCTTCAGCGTATAAAAGCTCTAAACAGCTTGACAGGTGGCAGGCCATATCAGAATCATGGTTGCCGCGCACATTAATAACCACAACTTCTTTGTGGGTTAATAGCATTTTATCGATAAGTATCTGGAACAACCTGCCAGCCAGCTTAAACGTCTTTCCTATTCGGGTATCTACATCTACTGGCGTACCCTTGGTCGTGGTGTTGAAGCTGCTATCTGCGTGGAAAAAATCACCTACATTAAGAAGAACACCGACCTCGGCATCGCCTACCCTGTTCGCCAGCCTATCGGTTGCGTCAATTAGAACCTTGGTTGCGATCTTAACGTCCCAGTCGTCATTGTCTAATTTAGTTTCTGAATCAGCCAGCATCCCGAAGTGGTGATCACCAATTATTGTCATCGCTAGATAATCAGCGTTTACCTTCGCAGGTTCCTTGGCTGGCTTCTTAAACCCTTTTAAATCGTCTTTAACGCCATCTATCATTAAGGCAAGGCGTTCTTTAAGGCTAACCTTCTCAGGCTCTTGAATGACCCATTGGAGGGCTACTGAGCCGTCTTCCTTGTATGCTGTTGAGATTCGTTTAGCTTCAAAACCTTCTGCCGTCTGGTGCGTTAAATCCCTGTGCGGAGCAACGCCTGCTTTAGCAGCATAGCCTTCTACGGCTTTAAGGATTCGGTCAACATTTTTTCTATTACACCCTAACGCTTTTGATGCTTTATTTGCCGAGCCGTGTTTGATGACAGCTTCTATAACTTCTGTCTGTCTCGAAGACTGGGCATACTCTTGAAGAATTCGCGGGTCAATTTTAGCCATTACTTTTTCCTTTTGCGGGTCGATTTTAGCCCCTACTTTTTCCTTTTGATCATTTCATGCGCTGGATTCGACGGCCACTCCACCGCTATACCATGTTTGTTAATCATGTGGCGATTCAATATATCATAAATGCTGACATATTCGGTAGTGGATGGCTCTGTAGTGCTAGATTTCCCAGTCACCGCCTTCTGGATGCCCATCCATAAATGCTCCCTGACGCTATCTTTTGACCAAGGAATGTCTGCATCATCTTTCATGATATATTTCATATCAAATCCAGCATCATTTAAAGCATCAGCCATTCTCTGACAATAAAGCTGAAGGCTGTTATTCTGAACACCACTGCGCCTTCGGCCTTTTTTGTAACTGTAAGTGACGGCTCCATGAGCTTTGAGGTTATTTTTCACCAGATCAATATAAGCATTTAGCTGAAACTCATTTTCAACTGTAGTCGTATCGGCTTTCATTATTTACTCACCATTTTTTGCTCAACCACTTTTGACTAAAAGCTTCCTCAGAAGATAGTCTTGATTGGGTTAATACGTTTTGCCTAGCCGCGTGGTGGAAACCTTTGGCATTAACCACTCTGTCTTGCCGCAGCATAAACTTCTTAGGGCTTAACAAATGGTGATTCTCGCAGTAATGTGATTTAGCCAGTCTGCCTTTTATTGTGGATAATTTAACCCCACCGTCTTCGCAGTTCTGCTCAGTCCAATTAGAATATTGAGAATAAGTATATCTCTCCCCGTCTTCAAAATAAGGGTGATCGCCTTTAAACATTACATATCTTGGGTCGTTACTAGCAGGCATTTTGCATCTCCTTTCCATCGAAATAGAAACCGCGTGTAGCGAGATAGTAATCAATAGCCATCTTTCTCTCTGAAGGATCATCGATCCAAGATACATCGGTTAAAGAAGCATCCAGCGGAATGTCTCTCAAGCGCATTTCTTTGTTAGCAGGTCTTGATTGAAAGCTGCTAGGTGAACTCCCGCCTTGATCCTGACAACGTGATAACCAACTATTGCAGAACTTGCTAATCCCGCCCTTGGTCTTTCTCTTGGTGGGGTTAG
>Ga0208646_1000321_pt1 | contig 32153 bp, 40 predicted proteins | sample AntAceMetag02UK8_FD_184762 | JGI IMG/M metagenome (GOLD analysis project Ga0208646, IMG submission 184762) | Saline lake microbial communities from Ace Lake, Antarctica - Antarctic Ace Lake Metagenome 02UK8 (SPAdes) (version 2) | ecosystem: Environmental > Aquatic > Non-marine Saline and... | reverse complement strand
ATCTTCTCCGGCGGTGGGACGGGGTGCGCGGAGCCGAGAAGATGCTGCGGTGGCACGACTGCGCTCGCGTACCGACGGCTCCAACCGTGGAGAAGCTGACGGAGCACCGCGACCACCCGGGGGTTGGCGTGTGTCCCTTGCAGAGCGACGAGCGGACCCAGGTCTTTACGCAGACGGCGGATGCAAACTCCGACTCCGACTCGCTTCCCGGAGTGATGCTGCGGTGGTCCGATGCGCACGAGCCCAACCACGGCGCTCGGGCCAGCAGCGGCGCGGGGGTCGTGGCGCCGGATGGGCTGTGCAAGGCGCTGCGTCGAGCTTGCAAGACGCCCACCGCGGTGCAGGAGATGGTGCGCCAAGCATTTGCGCCTCGCACCGCAAGCGGAGCCCCGATGATCATGCGGGGTCCCGCTCGCACAATGCCCATAGCGCCGCAGCTGCTGGCGGACGTGGCGCTGCAAGCCGTTCAGAGCACAGGAGGGAACCGGTCGGTAGACTCTGATGTGGTCAAGGCAATTCAGGACGCGCTGCCGCCTCCCAAGGTATCCCAGCTGATTCCGGAGCGGGACCGCGGGTCGGGGGGCGACTGCGGCGGGAGCCCGGGTCTTCCTGACGTGCACTTCCATCTCCTGCTGGGCGAAGAGCGGGGAAGGTCGGCGGCGGGACCCAGCCTCATGAGCCCCGACGCCGCCGGGGTCTGCCGGCCCGAGAAGCATCTTTTGCACGCCGAGGCTCTCGGGGAGGCACAAGCACGAGGGGAGAGGGTGTGGAACGCCCTGTGCACCGACGACTCTGACGAAGACGGAGGCACCGACGACTCTGACGAAGACGGAGGCACCGACGACTCTGACGAAGACGGAGGCAGCGAGAACGGAGCGAAGGCGCTTGCCGACCCAGTGACGCCGAGCGACACCGCGGACCAGGCCGTTCCGGGCTCGCGACCGGGCGACGCCTTCCGGTCTTCGCAGACGCTTGGACTCATCTCTGGTTCGTGTGTGAACGGGACTAGGGCCGCGGTGGTCCGCTCCCAGGTGCTTCAGATGTTGACTTTGGTGGTCGGCTCGTTCTATCCGTACCTGCAGGCGGCGAGGCATGAGCTGCAGGAGGCGATGGCAATGGATCTTGACGATGAAAGCACCGAGTAATATTTGGAGTGTATTCTGGGATGGCGCATTCATATTCATCCGAAGCGAACCACCTGTTTGTGGGCGCATTGATCCGCACCTCCACAGATCACGACCTGCGAGAGCGCTTCGAAGCGGCGGCCAAGGCAGTCAAAGCCAGGGCGGAGGCGTCCGCCGCAACCCAAGGAACGACAGCCGTGGACCCCCAACGGCGGCCGGAGCGGGTGGAAGCGGAAGAAGACCCGTTTGCTTCGGTGAGCGGCGCCGCGCCCGTGCGAACGGGCCGGAAGATTCGGATCATGGCTTCGGCTACCACGGAGGCGTCGGACCGGATGGGCATCGTTGAGGTAGCGGCGCGCCATGCCACCGCATCCTCCAACCCCATGAGGCCACGCGCCGCCTTGGCGCCCGGCCCCGGCAAAGCTTTGACTGCTTCAGCGTCCTTGACGGCTGCGGGGCCCCGGTCCGCTGTGACGACGAGATCCTCGATACGAACCGCACGGGACCCAGGAGCTTTGCGCGGGGAGCTGCTCGCTTTGCTACAGCGCTCCAAAGCGGCTTACCTCGCTGCCGGGCACGGAAGCGAGCGGTGAAGGTGAAGGCCCATCGGTTTAGCCAACGAGGCGCAAGCCACTCGAGGGGCCGAAAATGGGCGATGGACAGCGAAGCCGACGCAGAGATCGTCGCAGGTTGGTCGGTGATTGCTTGGGAGAAGAAGAAGGTCGTGTGCTTGAAGTGCCAACCAAACGGACGGGTGACTGTGTGTTGTCTTCGTCGCTGTCTTCGTCGCTGTCGTCGTCGCTGTCTTCGTCGCTGTCTTCATCCATCATGTCCGGCTGTGGGCTGTCGAACTCGGAATCTGAAGGGTAGTCTATCTCTTCCGCGTCGTCTTCATCGTCGCCACCACCACGGTTTTCACCGTAAACAGCTCTGGCGCCCCAGCCGACGGTGCTGTCGTCGGGTGAGTGGAATCCGATGGGCGCCACCCATCCTATGGAATGCCTGGTAACCTAACCGCGCAGAACCTCGCCTCGAAGACGCCGGGATTCGATCGCATCCCTCGAATCGGACGCGATCGAATACACCGACAAAGCCAAAGGAGACCACGATGGCCGTACCAGCCCGCCACCAAGACCGCCACCAAGACCTCCCCCGAGACCGCTATCGAGACCGCTATCGAGACCGCTATCGAGCCCGGACGGCCTCCTGGCCTCTGTGCGCGATCGCTGCGGACGGTTCTCCGGTTCTTCCATGGTACAGTCGTGGCGACACACGGGACACGTCAGCCGCGCCCGGGGCCGATCCTTCCGCAGGGTCACAAACCAAGCATGAATGCATTCGTCGCAGAACGAATGTGCACATGCCAGAGCTCGGGTTGGTCTGGCGTCCGCATCTGCCGCCAGGGGGCGCAACGGTTCCGTGCAGATGGGGCACATGTCCAGTTCCGCTTCCGTCGGGACCGGACCTCTCGCCACGATCGGTGCCGCCTCATTTGTTGGAGACGGTCTCTTCGGGCTTCGGGGCACCTCCCTGCGGTCGTGTGTAGCTGCTAGTAGTACTGTCTGCATGTTCCGGCGCCTGCTGGTGTTCCGATCGGGACTCGAGCTCGAACGGACCGTACGCTTCTCCGACAATAACACCCGGGAGCCGCCGAGCAGAAGAGTCCAATGTCGGTGCGTGTCCGTCACTACCAATCTCGTCGTCGGTTGCACCAGGGGAAGGGTCGAATCCCCATCCCCATCCACCACCGGGTCCTCGGTACTGGAATGGACTGAATCCACCTCTTCCACCGCGGCCGCGATACCCTCCACGACCCCTGCCGCGGCCGCGCCCTCTGCCCCGACCTCGGAACCCGGACGACGCGAACCCCGGATGCGAGTGATGGTGATGATGATGAGGATGGTGACGCCGACCCGTGCCCCCGCTCTCGGTCTCGCGTCTGGCTACTTGGGATGCCTAGGACGCCATGATAGCGTTTAGCCGCCCAAGCCCCTGGTCTACCTTGTTCTCAAGACGCTCTTGCGCCTGGCGCAGCTGGTTCAACAGGCGCATCAGGCACGACATCGTGTCTTCTTCCTCGCCCCACGGTGCCGCTCCAGCCTCCTCTTCCCCGTCGTCCGGATCAAAAGTCAAAGGGGTCGTCGTCGTCGGCGCCGCCGCTTCCGGCTTCGACTCGACTTCCACTCGCTGGTCCGGGAACGACGGGGGCGCCTGCATGACTGCGGCTATCTTTCGCGAGAAGCATGGTTCTTGGTCTGGTCTGAGTTGCGAGGGTCCCGCTGCCGCCAACCGCGAACGCGGGTCGCCCCGCCGGGGACGCGGGGAACGCGAAGGGGTCGGCCGAGGTCGCGGCACGGTTGGTTCGATCGACCCACGGCAGGTCCGCCAGCGCTTGCAGCTTTTTGGCCGCCGCCTTCTTGCTTCCGTACTTGTCCTGCAGCTCCGCCGTTGACTCGGGACGAAGCACCCCGGCGGCGCGAGACAGAGCCACCTTGGACGGCAGGCTTGGATCAACGCCCCACAACGCGTAAAAGCTCTCAAGGGAACGAGACCCCACGGCACACGATCGGGACGCGTCCCTTCCCAGGCCCAGAGCCGAATGAACCTTACTGGCCCCCTCCGATCGCTTGGACGTCCACCTGGCTCGGGCCGCAGGGTCAGCCGGGGGCGCGTGGAACACCGGACGGTATCCCCGATCGAAGTGTGTCAGCATGGGCATGCGGCGCGGGTGGAAGACGGTGTACCCGGCGGTGTGGAAGCGAGCGTGCATGGCGGGCTCCTCGCCAAAGTGGACGTCGGCCCAATCCACGTACCGCGCCGCACGGTGGGCCGCCGCGGTGCCAAAGCTCATGCACGCCGCCCATCCGACCGCCCGCGCCGGGCGCGATGGAACTCGGGCGAACGGCCGGCTGTCGTACCCAGGCAGCCCCGATTCCTCGTCTGGAAGAAGAGGGCCCACAGACATGAAGCAACCAGACTCGAGCGAATCTTCGGTGCCATGGCGCTCCTGGGAGCCGGCGTTGTGGCGCAGAATCTTCTCGCGGTTGCGCCGATAGTAGTTGCCTGGATAGGACGACAGAATGGCCCGAGCGGAACCGCACGCCACGTGCTCCTTGCGTAGGTACTCGTCCCATCCGCGCAGGAAGAGCGTGTGCGAATCCACCATTAGCACAAAGTCGTTGGGTCCCGCCATGTCGAGGATCTGCGCCTCGATCCTGGCCCGTGCCACGCACGGCCCTTGGGCCCGCTCCTTCGGTATCTCTTGCAGAAGAGTCAGCTTCTGGTACTCTTCGATGCGGCTTCGAGGCACCTGGCTGGCCCTCAGCACTGCCTCGATGTCGTCGGCGGGACGGGGGTCGCTCTGGTCCTTCTGCACCAGCGCCACCACACGGACCCTCGACGGGTTGGCGGCGTTGCAGAAGCAGGTTCGCACCGTGTGCGGAAGCTCCGGGTCGCAGTAGCTGGGAATGGACACAAAGATCAGAGGAGCCTTCAAGTCGACGGCGGGTCGGTGCTTCCATTCCGCGTCGAAGAGCCGGTCGGGCGCTTCCAGCCGCGTGGGGTCGGTGGGAGAGGTGAGCCACCAAGGCTGCGCGCGGAGACGATCCGAGAGAGGGACGTGGGCGCTTCCTTGGGCTTCAACCGGCTGGCCCCACTGGTCGCGCCACAGCAGCTCGTCCGAGACGGACAACGCCGCAGCGTTCGGTGCCAAGCCGTCGTCGGCACGACGGGGCGCCGCGGGTGCGACGGTCCCAGTCCCGGCAGCGGATGTCAATATGGCTTTGGAGCGGGCGGCGGCGGCCGAGCGGAAGGAGCGCCAGTAGCGCACCGCGGCAAACACCACGATGGTGCTTACTACCGCAGCACATGTAAACACAAAGTAGTCCATCTCTCTTTCCCTCCTTGGGAGACCAGACAATTACGCAAAGCCCAGCAGGGCACCAAACACAGCACCCAGAGCCGCGCCCGACGAGGCGGCGGCCGCAAAGGCACCGAACCGCGACGTATCCATCGGATTGACCGCCGCTTGGTCGCCCCCCTTTGTCTCGCCAAGACCCTGGGTGTGCGCCGGCACGGCAAGGATCCCGTCGTCATCGTCCGACAGTGCCCCCAAGCCCCTGTCTCCGAAGCCACTGTCCCCGTCCACGTTCCCGTCCCCCACCGTTCCGAAGAGAATAGAGGATCCTGCTTCGGTGTTGGCGTCTCGAGCGCCAAAAGCGGGCAAGCCCACGACGGCAGGAGCGGTCAGGCTCTCGAATCCACCGCCGACTCCGACCGATTCGGGTCGGCTGGTCGTTACCTCGAGATTCGAAGGACGCGTTGCCCGTACCAAGAGACCCGACGGAAGTGGCGCAGACGATACCAAGCCAGCCGCCCCCTCAACCGCACTCCCCGCAACACTCATAACTCCAAGCCGGGACTTCCTCTCCGTGGTTCCCCCACGCCCCGGTATCCCAGACCGCAGAGACACGCTGGCTTCCTCTTCTTCCCGAAGCCTCCGCAGCTTCCGCCGAAGCTGCTCTACCGTCGCTCTCGTCTGTGCCGTAATGTCCGACGCCATCTTTCGCGGAGCCAACCAGCACCCGCAGGTCTTCCAGCGACGCCATCCCACCCGAGTCCAGCGCGCGGTCGACCGCCTCCTTCAGTTCTTGTGCTCTTGACTCGACCAGATCCGTCATCATAGGCCGAGCCTGCTCCGCCACCGCGTCCGGCACCCGCGCATGGAGGCACCGGATCCCGTGCGACATCGCCAGCGTCTTGTCGGTTCTCCGCTTCTTGCTGGCCGGTTCGGCTGGCGTCTCCTCCGTCTCTGCAAGACCGAGGCAATCTGCGACCTCGATCTCGCGAGCCGAAGCCCTGGCGGAGCGCAGGTACTAGAAGCGGCCCGTGAGATTAAAGTCTCCGCTCTCGTCGTTGATCTGTAGCACCGCCGGCACAAGGAGAGAAGCCCGATCCGCCGGAACCGCTCCGTTCGACCACTTGACCAGAGCCTGTCGCGCCTGCCTCCGTCGGAACCGCGTCTCGCCGGCGCGCGGTACCTGCACCTCTCTGTGGAAGCCTCCGGCTCGCAACGGTCTGAAGGTGGTCTGCCACGCGTTCCGCATGAGTGCGACCCGACCCACCGCTAGTCGCGCCACGCTCTGCTGGCCGGACGCGCTCTTCCACACCCTGCGGGCAATGACATCCGAGTCGGCGATGCCTTCGCACATGACGGCCGACGCCTCGACATCTGCCATCCGCTGGGACGCGTTCCCTACCGCCGTTCCTCTTGGGTTGCGGCAGTAGTTCTCAAAGGCCATGTCAAGGAGCACCTCCGGCTCCACGAACGAGCAGGCTTCTTCGCGAACGCTCGATCGCAGAAGCGGAGGCTTGCCCTGCGCCAGCTGCTAAATCATCATCGTGAGCGAAGGCTGTCGAGCCCCGCGGCTTCCCGGCCCCTGCTGTCTCGCTGCGGTGGCCCGGGCCACGTCTTCCGCGGACCAGCTCGTGGCCACGGCCCACACGCTGAACCTGTCTCGGTTCGCCAGCCGGTGCATCAGCAGCGCCTTCTGCCCGTCCTCGGTGTCGGTCCGGGCCGGGGCGGGAGGCGCCAGGTCTGCGTACCCCTCGCCCATCTGATCGACCAGCGAGCAAGCAATCTGGGACGCCTTCCTGGCGCTGCCTTGCGACTGGAGCGCCACCCTCTCCGCCCACTCGTCCGCACACTCGAGCTGGGACTTGCTTCCAAGAATTGCTGTGGTTCGGGGGTGCGGTGCCGTCCGGCTGCATCCCGTCAGCCCGGCCAGACTCAGCACCCGAAGCGCCACGTGGCGCAGCTCGGTGATAGTCAGAGCGCGCATCTGAATCCGCTCAAACGCAGGATGCTTGCTCAGTGTTGCGATCCGTTTGCACCACTGCTTCGTAGCCACCACCACGAGATGGTGCACGTGCTCCCGGGCCGCGAGACGAACAAAGGACCCGAACCCTTCGTCCCTGGGCCGGCTCGTAGCGCCGTCTCCGCCTTCGTCGCCTGTGGTTACCGCAAACTCACTCAGCTCCACCACCACCATCCGACGCTTCTTGGACCGGTTGGCACTGTTGAGCATCGCGTCGATGGTTCGAATGTGCGACCCCAGCCCCGCCCCCGCGTTGTTGATGGGCGTGTGCTCCAGCCCCCGCTCCGCCGCGACGCACCGCAGAGCCACGGTGGATCCCACGCCCGGAGCCGCCTGCAGAAGCACGTTCACCCCCGGTCCTTTGTGTGTGTGTCTCGCCGCAAGCATAGCGCTCAAGCGCTCCAGATCCTTCCTGTTGCCGACAACGTCGCCCAGTCGCCTGGGAGCACACCTCTCCCACTGCGCCCGCCCGGTGTCCCAGAATACCGTGCTCGCATCCGGTTCCAAAGACTGCTTCTGCCCACCTCGGCTGCCGCTTGTGCTGCCTCTTGTGCTGCCGCTTGTGCTGCCGCTTGTGCTGCCGGCCTCGCCGCCCCTGGGATGTCGGTCGCCGCGGGGCGGTCGCGATCGGGACGGCGGCGGATCGGCAGCCTGAGCAGCAGCCGGGAGCAGCAGAAGTGGCTTGCCGCGTCCGGATGTGGAAGAGACAGACAGCACACGAGACCTCCGGCTTTTGCGGGAGCTGCGCGACGGCAGCCGCGGATTCGTGGACGGAAGCACGTGCAACGGATCGGCCGCCGCCACTCGGACCGGAAGCTTTGGTTGTTGTGCGTATCTCCGTGCGCTTCTGTATCGTCTCTATGCCTGCTACATGTGTCAAAGCCGAATGCGATGGTTCCAAGGCTCCCGTCGGGTGCAGCTGTGCCGGTTCCCGCTCCGGGGCGAGCGTGCTATGGGTTGCAACCGCCGACGGACCCGGGGTGTTTGGGAACCGGCACTTTCGGGTCAAGTGGTCGGACTCTGGCGCTCCGCACATTCTCGGCTGGAATCGAATCGCATGGCCACGGTTCTTTAGCAGGTTTGTCGGCTCCAGCAGAGCGGACTGCTGGTTCGGTCTTGCAGCGCGCTTCCCTCGCTGGATGTGGCGGTGGCGGCGGCGGTGCTGCAGGCGCTATCGAAGGATCCGAAGCAGTACGGCCTGGCCAGCCTGCCGAGCATCGAAGGACGCTCGCCGCATCTTCCTCCGTCCAAAGAAGCGGTCACCTGTCTCAACGTTTTGTCCCGAACGCTCATGCGAGCCGGCGACGGCAGCGCCGCCATCCCGTTGTTGGCGAAGACACAGGTCGAGCTGCTGCGACGATACTGCGATGCCCCCGTCTACCTCCACCGGATTCTCTCGAGCTTGTCGGTCGTGGGACCGCAGAAGAAGGTGTTCCCCGGAGGGTACACGGCATGGACGACGGGAGGCATCAACATGAACGGCCGCACCATAGTGCGGCTCCACTTCGATGACGGCAAGCTTTGCACGGAGCAGATCGCGGTCGAGACGGGAATTGGGAGCGAGAGGGTGATGTGTCGCGTGCAAGCTGACGTGCCATCGGAGGATCTGGACGAAGACGAGCTGACTGAGACCATGAGCGCCTGTGCCGCCGAGGGCAGTGGAACGGCCAGCGCCGCTGGCGGTGGCGGTGGTGGGGGCGGCGGTGGGGAAGCTGGCAGCATGGGACGAATGGGAGTTGAGGCGGCCGGAGCCGGAATTGCGGCGGGACGGGCTCGGGCGTACTCGGAAGGCGCCCTGGCTTGATATCTATACATACACGCACACATTCGCACGCACACATTCGACACGCACACGCACACATTCGACACGCACACGCACACGCGCACACGCACTTGCAAATCTCTTCCGGGGGCTCGGCAGCCTCACACACGAGCCATGTACCTCCGGTGGCGGTTGGGCTCTACGGCATCTCGAGCTTCCACGCTGGTCAGAGGCGTCTCGCGAAGCACATCCTGCGCCCGCTCCTTGAGCACCGCACCCATCCGATGATGCGCCCGGGCAAAGTACACAAAGGCCAACACCGCCGCTAGAACGGCAAAGAGCCCAAAGATGGCCAACGCGGCAATGGCACCAGGCGCCAGCCCTCCTCCCGCCGCGTTGTTGCTGCCGCAGTTGGGGAAGGGGAAGCATTTGGCCGAGTTGGCAACCTCGACCCCCTGGGTCTGGTCGGCATGCTGGGCCCACAAGACGTTGCCGGCTCCCGTGTTGCTCCACACCCCCGTCGTGGCGTTGCGAGTCTTCTCCGGCGTGAAGTTCATCGTTAGAAGCACCCGCAAAGGAGCGTCGCCCCGGAATACCTTGTCGCACGCCGTCCCGGGCCAGGGACCGTGCGAGCACTGGACGTCGGTGGACTGTCGGGAGCCATCCGCCCAGACCAAGCTTGGGGTAGCGCTTCCTTCCGCCGCCCGGCATCCGTCCTCCTGCCCGGGGAAGCAGTTGGTGGACGGATCCATCTAAAGCATGATGGGGGATTGGGCCTTGTACTGCGTGCCGTTCACCGTGAGCGCGGTGCTCTGGCTAGTCGACTCCTGGATCCGCAGCCCCCGGAATCCTTTGGTTGCCAGGCGTCTCGTGTAGCCTGCTCTCGTCGGGGAGTCGTACGACAGCTTCAGGCCCGTGGCCTTCTCGATGTCGACGCATCGATGGAGGATGAGACTCTGGCTGCCTGAGACGCAGCTGGTGCTGATATTGCTGGGGTTCTCGCAGGTGTTGGTGACCACGGCAAACTCCGAGAGCGGCACTAGCACGTCGACGTCGCGGGTGCCTGCGTTAAATACAACGGTGGAGTCAGAGTTGCTGACGTCGTGGAAGGCAAAGGTTAGCTGCAGAACCACCGTGCACGTTGCGATGAACCCGTCGGCGTGGGTCCACAGCGCGATGAGTTTGTCTCCCGTCGACGGAAGGAAGGAGCTTCCCAGCTGCAGAGTCACCTCGATCTTGCCCTTGCCCGGAGACTGTCCGGTGTGGCAAAAGACTGTGTCCTTGTCGGCCCCGCTGTAGGCGGTGAGAGCCGCTTGGTAGAACGCCATGCGGTGGAACTAATCCGGATTCCGAAGGGCGGTCGAGAACCGGCGTTTCGCAGCTCACTCTCCCCGACTGTTTGAGTCCCACTTCGAAGCCAGTCTCCGGTCACAGGAATCTCCCGTCGCCTGACCATGAGTCTGTTCCGCCTGTTCAGCTCTGCGCACTCGAACCAACCGATCCAAGAGCCTTCCGAAGCGGCAGCGCCCGCAGCGCCCGCAGCGCCCGCAGCGCCCGCGTTGCCCCAGGAGGACCCGTCCGACGACGACGCCGCCAGACAGCGTCGCAAGGCATCCGGAGATGAGCTGAAGAATCAAATCCAGGAAGCCACTGACCAAGTCGCAGCAGACACGGGCTCGGAGCTGGATCTGTCCGAGCCAGCGTCGCCTCCCAACGACGCGCGATCGGAGAACGTGCCCCGGCTGCCTCGGTCTCCCGTCCGATTTGGACCGCTGGTGCCCGAAGGCGATGAAGCGGACTACGATGCCGTGAACAACGTGGACGAAGGGTCGGACAGCGAGCGAGACGAGGCGGAGGACGCGAGCACCGGCGCCGCCGCGGGTGGTGGAGGTGGAGGCGGAGGCGCCGCGGATGGCGACGTCGATCAGCTCACACCGCTGCACCAAAAAGTCGTGATGCGGGAGGTGCAAGCACCTCGAGCGCGCCCGGAAGTTCCTCTTCCCGGAGTTGGTGGGTCCGCAGCCACGACTGACGAACCGGCAAGACACTCCCCAGTGGACCTGAGTTTGGAGGACGGATCGGACACGTCGCACACACCGTTCCATGTGGTTCGATCCCAAGCGGTGATGCACTCTGATGCTCCTCAGCGGCTGTCTAACCGTCTGTATCACGAGCATCCGTGGAAGGCAGTGGACCCGGCGGCGGTGGTGACGCACGTAGAGGGCTTGGACACCGACATGCTCACAGTACCGGACGAACTGGCGCTGCGTGGCTGGGTTATGGTCCGGTGGCGGGTATCAGCCGAGCCGGAGCTGCTGGCGGTGCTGGAAGCACCGCCCACGGACGAAGGCGTACGTCCCAAGAGGCATCTGGTGCTGATGTCCAGGCGTCATTTTGTGCCCTACATTCAGGATCTCCTGGCGAAGGAGATCGTGACGCTGAGGCACGTCTTCCTGACGCTCGGTCCTTTACCCGGCTTTGCATGAAGCCGTTGCGTGAAGCCGTTGCGTGAAGCCGTTGCGTGAAGCCGTTGCTTGCTGTGGATTGGATTGGCTTAATTTGATTCATTCCGATGCTAGTTCCACCAACCGAGCCGTAAAAATCCGCTCCGACGCGCTTGCGTCCAGCATATTGGGATCTACCATTCCCAGCACGTCGTGCACCCTCTCCGGGTCCGAAGCTTCCGGGAAGGCTTCCGCCAGCCTCGCCACCGCCACTTCGTCCAGCGGCAAGTCCCCGAACGACGGCACGCACATGGCGTGCATGCCGTGTTCTCTCGTGTACACGCACATGGCGGGCGTGTCGGCGGTCAGGGCCAGCTTGGCGAGGTTGAAGAGTGCGGTGCTTCGGCGGTCTGTCTCGGCCTCAGGCTCGCTCTCGCCGATGAGCGGAATCGATCCCAAACTCAGGCCCAAGGCTCCCTCCACGATCACCTCGTCATTTGGCATGACGACCACGATGGACCCGGGACGAGGCCGGCGGTCCCAGGGAAGGCTTCGAAGTCGGCGCAAGGTGTTGCTGAGACGCAGCAGCTCGGACCAAGACCGTGCGTCCCAGGGAAGCCACGAGTACTTGTGGGAGCACCCGATCAGGGGAATCATGGCCAGCTCATGGACTCTGGCCAAGGAAGAGGGGGCGGAAGCCGAGGCAGAGTAGGATGAGGACGTGGACACGGTGGCCTACACCTCGACGGCAGCCATTCGATGCGCTCGAGTGGGGCCAACGCGAGAAGTCACGTGCAAGAACCAAAGGTTTTGCAGGTCAATGGCGTCTATGCAAAACACAAAGTCTCCGGAGCAGTCCGGCCCAGCCTTCGTCCCCGGGGCTCTCTTCTTGCGCATCATCCGTCCTCTCACCCACATGAACGCCGGCGCGACGACCACAACAACGTTGCGATTCCGCCCGGCGAAAGGAGTCTTCGTTGCTCTAGTTGCCGCGTGCTCTCTAATTGGCATGCTCGCCATCGGCCTCGCTCTCCTGGCTCCGCGCCTGCAAGAGCACTACTCCTTCCTGCCCACCAAGAGCCGGCCCACGCCCAAGTCGGCCGGAGGTGACGGCAAAAGTCTCCTGGCGTCGAAGCTGCCAACCAAGAAGGACCTCTGGATTCGCACAGCGGACGGGGAGACGCTCAATGCCTGGCTCGTTCCTCCCCAAAAGGAGGGAGCGCTGCTGCTGCAGGAGTCGGCCGAGTCGCGGCGGCGGCTGCGGCGGTCTTCCTCGAGGCACAAGCGGCCCATTGTACCGGAGGAAGACTCCCACCCGGACGACGATCCCCACAACTTTGCCAAGGGCGAGTACCCCACGTCGTGGAACGAACTCCGCATGGTTCGAGCCAAAAAGCCGAACGGCCTGGTGCTCGTCTACTTCCACGGGAACGCCGGGGAGCTCACGAACTACGAGATGTTCATCCTGAACTGGAGCCGCGAGGGGTACACGGTCCTGATGCCAGACTACCGCGGCTTCGGCCTGTCCACCGGCCGGCCGTCGTTCCGAGGCGTGAAGCTGGACGCCGAGGCCACGATGGAGGTCGCGGCCGGGCTGGTTGACGGCGATATGAGCCGCATCGTGGTGGTTGGGTTCTCCATGGGGTCGGCCGCCGCCATGCACGCGGCTATGCTCTACGACGACGTGGGGCTGGGGGCGTGCGTGATCGAAGCCGGCTTCCTCGACATTCGCAGCGCCGCTCTCCATCTGGTTCCGGGCATCGCTCCCCTGGCCAGCGTCCTGAGCCCGTCACTGGACAACGGGACGGCCGCGCGGAACGTCCGGTCAACTCCTCTGGCGGTGGTGCACGCGCAGGAAGACCGCACCACTGCCTTTGCCGACGCCGTAGCGCTGTACAAGTCGGCCGCTACTCCCGTTAAGCACTGGTTCATCAGCGAGGCTGCCGCTCACGTAGCCATCCACTCGGGCAGCCGGGTTAAGGAGTGGGTGCAGAGGCACCGGAGACGGTCCGTGGCACGGCCTCCGCTGCAACTACCCCAAGCCGCGGCGGGTGGCGGCGCAGCCGCGGTTGAGGAGGAGGCGTCGAGTGTTGATGCATTTGCCCCGGTTGAAGGCTCTGCAAGGGGTGGGCTGGACACACCCCAGTTGGATCAGGAGAAGGACTCGTGATGCTTGGTATTGGACTGTGTCGAGAAGCGGCGCGTGTGTATGGTTGATACCTCGCTCTCTTCCGGAGCGGCCTCGAGGTGCTGGCGGCGAACCTCGCTCGAGTCCACGGAATCATCAAGGGACTCGCACCTGGACCGATCCTCCAGTCCGCGTCGACGCCTGGAGACATACGGAGGTCCATCAGGCTCGACGCCGGACGGTTCGGTCTCGGGAACCTCTGGGAGAACCGCTGCAGCGCTTGTGGACGTTCCCATGCATTGGCCCATATCGCAATGACAAGACTTTCGTGAACATTTGATCCGGATGCGCGAGACCTCTTCCTCCTGCACTTCCGGTTCCCAAAGATTTTGCTGCGAGTTCCGAAAACAGTTCCGGTTGTGAGCGTGCGCCAGCACTTCGCGCACCGGCGGCAGCACGGCATTCTTCGGAACGTCGATACAAGGCAGGCATGCAACGCCTGTTTACGTACGCGTGCATGCAGGGAGATGTCAAAGTAATAAAAGAGTGCATGGCTGCGCCAGACTTTGACGGGAGGTGGATATAGAAGCAGGAGATGGTTGGAACGGTGTGCAGCGGGAACGTCGAGGCACTGCAGCTGCTCCTGTCGGTCGGTCCGCGGTCCGCTTTCGTGGCTGAGGCGTTTGTGGAAGCCTGCGGAAGATGGGACGGCGTCCCCATGGTGCGCGCACTGCTGGATCTGGACGGCTCGATGGAAATCTTCTACAAAAAGTGGCTCTTGGCCGGTCTCAATAACGCCTGCGTGCAGGATCGCGACCTTGTAATTCGCACGCTGCTGTCGATCAAGGATAAACGCAAAAAGGTAATAGAATCGGATCTGTTCAGGGCGTTGAAGACCGCCATTCGGAGTGACTCGCCGAAGGCGGTGGTGGAGGTTCTTTGTCATTACTCGGCGATCGGATTCCTCGACGGCACGGTTACGTGCGATGCCGTGGGCGTGTTCCGAGCGCTTCAGACGGCCCGCACACCGTCCCGGTTCCGAGTTGTCGTGGGCCCACAAGACCTGGTCCGGGTCTGTTAGCACGGAGGCCCTCGGATTCTTCGGGTGATATTACAAGGCGAGAAGCAAGGGATGTACTGCCTGAGCCAGACGGCGCAGGAGGCCTTCATTCATGCGTGCCGGAACCCGGACCAAAGACTGCTGGAGCTTCTTCTGCTTCATCCATCGTCTCGCCCGACCGGATTCGTGAACGTGCACTCGACGTGGTCTGAAGGCGGTCAAACTACCACGGGCTTTGTGGAGGCCTGCAAGTTCGGTGCCTGCAAAGTGAACCTTCTGCTGCGGCTCCGAGGTCGTCGGCGGATCGACGTGCACTGGGGCAGCGACGCCGCTCTTTGCGCCGCCTGCAAGGACTTTCAGGCGTGCGTGGTGCTTCGGCTTCTGCGGCTGGACGGAGACCGCCGTATGGATCTCACAACGAATCTCGGAGAGAAGCTGTTTGTATCGGGCTGCGAGAGTGTGGGCGGTCACGTCATTGTCAAGGCGATTTTGCCTCGGGTCAGTGCAGCGGCGGTCCGCAAAGGCATAGCGGCAGCCACCGCCGCCGGAGGCACCGAGCGGATGCGGCTGGTGCGCCACATCCTCCAGCACTGCGGACAGAAGCGGCTGCCGTCGTCCGAGGAGCTCTAGGCGATGATGCCCGTCGGTTCCGAGTTAGGCGATCGCCAGAAGTGGGCAAACCGCCTCACGAACCGGCCTCGGGTTCTTCCTCTGGTGCGGTGGCGAGCCGCGGTGGAGGCTGTGCAAGGGCTGGAACGGATCGAGAGATGCAGCAAGGACGGTCGTCCGATGGAGCTGAATCGCAGCTTATTTACATTGGGAGCCGTGCACCGTCTGACCGCGGATGACCTCGAGCGCCTGCAAAAAATCGCCCGGGAACGTGGCCACCAGAGTTGCGTCGAGGTGTTGGAAGGGGCGCTGCTGAAGAAGCCAGTGGAAGGCGAGAAGTGACGGGACGGGACGGGACGGGACGGGACGGGACGGGACGGGATCGACTCTGCTTTTGCTGCTGCTCAATGTCACGGTCTTGATTGATTCCACGATTCCAACTTTTAACACACATCAAAGCAAAGCCTGATCGTTTGACTTGACCACCGCCTGGTTGCCACAGCCTTCGCATTCGAGGGCAAACCCCGACCCTCCCGGGTGCTGCGCCAAGTACCCCGCTCGAACCTGGCCCACGCCTCTCACCGCCGCCTGCCCATCCGCCACCGCAACGCCGGCGTGCTGTGTCGCCTTGATGCCGGACGCAACCGGAAGGAGCACACGGACGCCGGCGAATCCTGCCGGCAGGTCGCGCTCGTTCAGTTGCTGCGCGGCACCGGCCGACACCAGGATCGCTTCCGCGTCCTGGCCGTCCGTCTTCACCTCGATCCTTGTCGCGCGCAACGTGTCGAAGCGGTTGCGCATCAAGAAGGCCACCACCTGCAGCACAATCAGAATCCCCAGAAGCACTGCCATAATCCATGTTGCGATCTCGTACCGACGAACGCGAGTTGCCAAGCCCATGGGGGTGTCCATGCCCAGCCGAACGGTGCTGCTCGGTACGGTTTCGCGCACTGCTTCAGACGCCAGGCTTGTAGACCGGGGGCAATATGGCCGGTTCGGTGCGCGCCAGAGGAATGCGAATGTCTTCGGGGAACTCGGCGCCGTCTCCCACGATCCACCTGGCCGGCAACCCGGGCACCAGGTCGATCACGGACTGCAAGAAGTCGCGCAGGTCCGTCGCTTTGCCTGCGTCGGATGCAGTCGCTGCTGCAGCGGCAGCGGCCTCGCCCTCGGTGCGATCCGACCCGGCGCCCGACGCGGGGACCTTCCGCGTGGGCGGCGCAGTCAGGGCGCGCGTGTCGGCGATGGAAGCTGGTGGAGGCAGAGCCAGGTGTCGCCGGATCTCGCCAATGCTGGTGCTGTCGAGATCCACGGCGCGGAAGAAGCCCCCGTCCCACACCACGCGGTACGACTCGGTAATGAACATGTCATCGAGAAGCACGCAGTGAGGCTCCCGGATCGCCGCGTGCACCCGCGCCGCGCTCGCTGCAGCTTCTCGGAGCAAGTACTTCCGCACGGGCTCGGGCAGCGGGTTGGTTCCGTCTTGTTCCATCAGCTGTCGGAGGCTGAAGGGGAACACAGGCTCTGTCTGGAACCCCATGAAGATGCCGTCATGGCTTGCTTTGTGACTCAAGGACTGGGCTCTCTGGATTCGTGGGACACATCCCGACGGCTCCAGCGCTCGGAAGAACCGGAAGCATCGTGTGATCACCGACCCGGCTTCCCCCAGGCGACCGCCAAGGAGGAGCCGCTACGTGTACCAGGTGGGCATCGCGCTTTGCACGAATCCCCGGATCAGCGCTGGGCCTCTAGCTTGGATGCGGTACAGACGATCTCCAGGTGCCAGCAATTCTCTGCGGATAAACTTGAGCTCGGCATCGGTTAACGGTACCCCGGCCAGACTCATGAATGCATTGGTATGTGCGAGTGTTAGCAAACGTCTCGCGCAAGCGAACTTTCGGTAACAACCATGCCGAGGCAACGGACCCCTGGAGCAGCGGCGGCGGCGTCGGCTTTACTGCAGCGAGATCATGGCAGCCACCGGCCGAAGCTTCAGCCGCAGGGCTTCCCGTATTTTCCCGTTCTTGCGAATAATCTGGTGGGTCTTCTGCACTTTGCGCTGGTCGAGGACGCCCTTGAACCCCGGCGGCTCGCCCTTCCGTCCCAGGGCAAGGTGCAGCGAATCCACCAAGTCCTGGTACGTCGGCTCCTCACCAGCCCTCTGAGTCAACCGCTCCTCCTCGGCCGCGTCTCGCGCCTTTGCCTCCGGGTGCGTGGCGGTGGCGGTGGCGGTGGCGTCGATTCCCTTGGCCCGGTGTGTCAACACCTCCACTCTGGCCTGGCGCCATCGGCTCCTACGGATGGTCCAGTCCAGCAAGGCATCCCGGCCCGGCCCCACGACGATCCTCCGAACCATGGCCTCTACTCTTCGCTCCACTTCGCCCGGGCTGTCCATGTCCGCCAGCGTGAGAGCGACCATCTGTGCGTGCTGCCGAAGCTGCTCCGCCGGCATGGGCGCCCGCGGATCCAAAAGTCGGAGCATCCAACCTTGATTTCTTCTCCGGTCTCGGGTCATCGCCGCCCGAGGCCGAGGCCGAGGCCTCCGCCTCTTCTTCTGCCCGGGCCAAGGCAGACGACCGAGATGATGAGGACGGAGAAGCCAAAGCATCCCCGCCGTCCGGAACCGCGGCCGCCGACGCCGGACGATCTGACGCCAGCCTACCGGACGCGGTGAGAGTGAGCTACCGCCTCTTGGTCGATCCCCGTGGATCTGGTGCTTGCTGCCCCTGCCGTTCGCGTCGGGTCCGCTTGGTGGACAGCCGTGGCAGCCGCACCGGCGCGCGGGCGTACCCTCGATCTTCCAGCAGGGGAAGCGCTGGAACCGGCTGACCCTCGGCGGCCCGGTGCAGCTGTCCCGTCTCGTCCGTCCGCGCCACCTGCCGGCGAGCCACGAGCTCGGCAACTCGCTCCCGTATCTCTTCGCCGCGCTTCCGGAGGCCGGGGTTCAGACCGGACCGCGGGACGCGCTGCTTGCTGCCCTTGGCCACCAGTTTGCACGCCAGATCAAAGTCGTCGCAATCCCGCTAGGCGTCAGCGATCTCGTCCTTGATCAGCTGCCGCAACGGGAAGAACAGCGAGACGAGCGGCGTCTCTGCTTTGCGGCAGTACCGCTTCCGGTCGATGGGATTTTGCGGGCTGACGGCGTCCGGGCGCTCGAGGTACAGCCTCACGGGGTCCTTGGTCGGGTCGACGTGGAACGAGCGCGCGAACGGAGACTCCACCTCCGGGGGCGGGTCGTAGTTCTTTGGGTCGCGGCGCTTGCGGTACACCAGACCGGTTCTCTCCCCCGGGTCCTCGCCGGAGCCGGGCACTCGCTTGTCCGCGAGCCACTTGAGGATCAGCGCGTCCGGCGGCGAGGGAAGATTCCCCCGGCTTGTCTTGGTGCAGGCGTACTGGTCCGTTGCCTTGACGCTCGTGGTGATGACGTAATCTTGCAGGGGCATCCGGTTCTCAACGATCTTCGTCAGGCCCGAGTGCAGCTGTCGCATGACCTCTTCCTGTGTCGGATCCCCGAGTGCGCGGCCCATCTTGGCCAACACCTCCGGGCCGCGCTTGCCGGACGCCAGCACGTGCCGGATGGTCTCGATGGGGTCGCGCATCAGAACCACGTCCATGCACCGAAGCAGGACCTCGTTGACCCCCTTGGGAGCGTCCCTCCTCTGCGTCTGGATGCCCTTGACATAGCGCTTGCCGAGGGTTAGGGGGCACACCCCCGCGTCGATCTGGCGCCCGTGGTCCTCGTTCGGGTCGCTAATCATCCCGCCGGCACAGTACTTCTTCTTGATGCCCAGCCCCGTCTTGACATCCGCGAGGCTCGTGAACATGAACATGAGCGTCTCAAACTCCATGGCAACGGCGTTATTGCGGTCCGGCTTCTTGCCGTTCCTCGGATGGAAGTGGTCCAAGCCCCGCTCGCGCAGCCAGTCGGCCATGTCGTAGAAGCGGTACTTCTCATCCTTGCACTCGAGTTGGAACATCTGCGTGAGCGTGCGCTCCATCCCCTGCAGGTGCAGAATGGCCTCGGCAAAGTCTCCCGGCTTGACGGGGATCTGCACCATGACGCTGTCGGTATCTCCGTACACGACGTTCATCGGGAAGTCTGCCCCGTACTTCCACCCCTTGCCTTCTCCGTACAGGACCTTGACGAGGTTGGCGCAGTTGTCGATCATCTGCGCTCCCATCGAGCAGATGGCGTCGGCCACGGGCAGGCACGGAAGGTGCCCCTGCTTGCCGCCGGTTACGCCGTAGATGGTGTTCATGATGACCTTGAGCGCCTTCTGCTCGGCGTCGTACCTGGTGGCCAAACCTTCCTGCTTCTCCACCTCGGCCGCGCACACGTCCTCGCCGAGGACCATCAGCTCCGCCACGAGCCGAGCCCGGTCGAGCGTCATTCGGAACGCGTAGTCGTCTTTGCCCTCCGGCACCGCCACCAGACGCTGCTCCGCGCGTCGGATCTCCTGCCGGGCCTTGTCCAGTGCGGCGGACCCCGGCGGCAACCCTCCTTCGCTCTCTCGGAGAAGGGAGATGGCCGCTCTCGCCGCGGCATGCCGGAACTCGGCGGCCGCCTTGTTCTTCTTGGCCTTCTTGCGTCCCTTCTTCAAGATGGCCTCGAGCTCCGGCAGCAGGCCCAGGACCCCACGGCACTTGGCGTTGGGTGGCCATGTGGAGGGATCCTCGGGGAGGTGGCGCACAAAGTAGTACGTCCCGAGGCTCGCCTTGGCCTCCTCGACCGGAAGCCCGGCCGCCTGCAGCCGCTCAGCCTCTTCCTTCGTGATGCGGCCGAGGAAGGTCGAGTAGCAGTAGTTCCGCCAGTCGATGATGGACGGGTACAGCGAGGCAAAGTCCAGCACCGCCACCGGCCAGTTGCACGTCCCCGGCTCCGGAAGCAGAACCCTCCCCCCGGCGTACTTCTCCTGTGCCGCGAACCGCAGGGATTTGTGCTCGTTAATAAGGAACCCACGCTCCCACGCGAAGCGCGCAAAGCAGGTAAAGACGATGATCCCCTTGCCGCTTCGCATGATGTCCCGCACCTCGAGGCCGGACGCGCGGCTCTGCCCAATGAGCTGCTGCGTCGCCCCTCCCCACGCCACGAGCCGCGCGGTCAGATCCGTGTCGCGGGCGCAGTACGCCACCAGCTTGGCCACGTCATCGGGCGACGCGTCGGAGCGGGCGGCGCAGTTGATCTCGGCGACGCCAACTGGGTCTTTGCCCTCCACGTGCAGGTACAGCTTGGCCGTGTGCCCCAGGGTGTACCGGCGCTGCAGGTACTGGCCTCGGAAGAAGAACCAGCCGTCGATGGAGTTGCGATGGAATCCGATCTTGAACTCGTTCTGGCCCAGCGCAGCCGACTTGATGGGCTTGATGTAGTACTGCTTCTTGCTATGCATCGGACCCCTCTGCGGCCAGCGCCGGCTGGCCGTCGACTGGTCCGGCATCATCTCCTACGGATCCCGGATCCAGTGCGTGTAGCGCTGGCACCGGTTCATGCAGAACTCCGAGCGGTCGTGCGTCATGTAGTCGTCGTACCGCCACCCATTCCAGGAGACGACCGTGTCCGCGTCCAGGAGCTCCGTGAGCACGTGGAACAAGCGTCGCAGTAGATCCTTCTCGTTCGGGAGCGACTCTACGACGCAACCACGGATGCCCGTGCACTTCTGAGCGCACAGGGCGACGCGCAGGAAGGGAACGTTGGCCTTGAGAGGACCCTTCGGCTTCTGATCCGGACCGACTGCGTCCGGCTCCCCGTCCCGCGCCAGAACCTTCGTGCGACGCTCCAGGCAGGATCTGCGGCACCGCTCGATCGCGGCCTGCGCCCTCGGGGGCACCGCGCAGGACCACTGCAGCGTCATGCAGATGGCCGTGACCTTGCAGTAGGGGTCCTTGGCCTCGGGGAACTTGCCCAGCCGCCCGCGCTGCTCGATGTCGTACGCCACCTCGAGCAGCGGAGGGAGGTCCTTCCGGTCGGGAAGACCGCGGAGCGCGTCCGACGCCCTCCGCGGGCTCCCCTTCACCACGAGGTGTGCATCGCAGGTCGACCGGGGACGCTCCGGGCGCTTGACGGGATCCGGGTGGTGCCGCCACTCCGCCGCGTAGGATCCCTCGGGCAGCTCGAACCAATCAAACGGCTGCACCCCGAGGGCGCGGTACGTGTGAACATGCTGCGGCATGCGGTTCTCCTCCATAACCACCTTGAGGGGCCGCGCCCGGTCCCCGAACTTGCTCGCGTACTCGTCCCGGAGGAAGCCGCCCGGCCCGTACTCGCGGCTGCGCGGCTGCTCCACCAAGCGCTTGCGCCGACCCAGCCTGCGGGCGGCCACCCAGGGCTTGTATTCTATCGTCGATACCCTCTGCCGCAGGAAGGCCGCTTCATACTCGCCTCCCTTGCACGCTTCCTGCTCGACGCGCTCCCTCGCTGCCTTCACGGCTCCCCTGTCGTCGGAGTCGACGCCCTCGGGCACGGGAGTTCTCCACTGGAGCGCACGGGCGGCCGTGCGGCGGGTGGCGTCGCTGGGGAACTCGCATTTGAGGTACGCGTACGTTCTCGGCCGGAGCGGATCGGCGGGGTCCATCTCGATCTGCAGGGCGTGGCGCCGGCGCAGGGGATAGCATCGCACGTGGTCCTCGTCAGCGTGGCCGGCGGCTTCCAGGAACGCTTCCAGCGCCAGCGTGTCGACATCCTTCCAACGCTGCCCCGCGACGTCCACCCTCACGTAGAAGAACGGCCGCATGGGGACCTCTACGCTGTACGTCCGCCCCGTCGCCGACACGCAGCGCAGCACCGCCCGGCTGGCGTATGGCAAAACATACGGGAACCGCGGCCCCCTGCCCTCGGACTCGGCCAGCCGCGCCTGCTCGTCGCTGTCGATGCGCCGCTGGGCCTGCCGGTTGCGCCTCTGCTCCGTCGCTTCCATCTCCTGGTACGACGACTCCTTCCCGTCGCAGCGGCACCCCAGCGGCTGCGCGTCCATCCGCTCCGCCATCACCACGCAGAGCTGAAGCGCACCTCCGTTCTCCAGCGCTTCGTCTTCCTCGGTCGACCCAACGTACCGGTGCCGCTCGGGCCAGAGGGGCGCCGTCTCTTCAAACTTGGATCCCACGTCCACGACCGCGGTGGGCGCCACAAAGTCGATGCCGTCCTCCAGAGGCGATGTCACAGGAACGTGCTGCAGCCACTCGCCGCTGCGCTCCATGATAGCAATCTCCCGCTTCTTGAAGTCCGTCGGAAGCCCCGTCTCCGGATCCACGTCGTCTCCGCCCGTGCCGCTGGACGCCTTGGCCTTGGCGCGTTCCAGGGCCTCGTCGTGCATCTCGTCCTCGAATTCGCCGTCCTGGACATCTTCCAAATCTTCCAGGCCCATGAAGCCACCGTTGTCTCGCTCCCTTCCTTCGCGCAGGGCGCGATCCTCTTCGCTCGCGCCGCTGTCATGGCTCGCCACGGAATCGGCGTCGTCTTCGCCCGCGCCCGAAGCCGCTTCTTGTCGTCGTCTCATTTGCGCTGATGACGCCATGCCGCGCACTCACTCTCCCACTCTCGCACTCTCCCAGGAGAGCTTGGTGTTATGGCCCAGAATCGGTGTTCCGACCAAATGTACAAATGCCGGTACTCGCTCGAATCCCCCTTCGGCCGACCCCCGGTAGCACCGGATAACCGGATTCCGAGAACCGGCACTTGCAACCACCACCAAACCATCCGTCCAAGTCCCACACTCTCGCTCCGTTGTCATGGCATCCGGACCGGAGTCGAACGATGCCGGATCCGTTGGATCGTGCAATCCAAGCGCGGGTCTCATGGCGGCGCTGCGCGCGAATCTGGTGCACCAAGCCAGCGGCGGCGCAGCGAGCGTGGCTTCGGAGGCGCCTCGAGCGCAGCTCCGGGAGTCGTTTTAGCCGGGAGCGGGAAGCAAGACAGACACAAAGCACGGAGCCGAAGGGATGGACTGGGATGGTTGTGATTTGGGCATGGCGGGGTCTGCGTTTGAAGACGATACGTGTGTGCACGATGTGCGGTGCCAAGTGGGAAGGGAACCGGTGCAATGCACAATGAAGCAGATTGCCAGCACGCTGGCACAGTGCGTGCTGGTGTGCCAGCCAGAGTGCGCGCCCGAATCCGGTGCCTCAAGGCCTCGTGCATCGGCGTCATCGGCGTCATCGGCGTCGTCGGCGTTGTCGGCAACGTCTGATACGTCGTCTTCCTTGTCGTCGGGCTTGACGACGTCTGCCGACACTTCTAATGTTCGAGTCACGCTCCGGTGTGGCACGGAGAGGGAGAGTGCGTAGAGAGGGAATGTGGCCACCGCAGCCGCAGGTGGAAGAGGAAGCCGCTGTGGAGACGGTGGCGAGTTCCCTGCTTCGGTCGAGCCGTCGTTGTCGGCGTCCGGGTTGCCAGGAGTGGGGGTCCTCGCGGGCGCCGACGCTCCTGGCCGACTCATCGCCGCGCGAGAGCAAAATCCGATCGATTTGGCGCGAGAGCTTTGCATCGTCGATTCCGACTGGACCCGGTGGCCGGTGGTGGCGGTGCGCAGCGCCCGCAGCCCGGTGGAAGCCAGCGTGTGCGCCGACGGCCGCCCGCTGGATCCGCCCCTGCGGGCGGGCGATATCCTGAGTCCTGCCGTTCTGGAGGGGCATGTGGTCCGGCCGGCCTTGTGGGGAGCCTGCGTGGCCCAGCTACAAGGGAACGTGCCGCTTGGAGTGCGATCGTTTGTGCTGGCGTGCACCTGGAAGGCGTTCGAGGAGCAGCAAGTAGAGGCGGCGCATCTGAGGGTTGAGGTGGGTGTGCACCGGCGCGGCGCGGGGGCGTGCGCGGCGGCACGGGTTGTGGAGAAGCAGATCCTGCCGTCCGAGGATGGAGAACGGCCGCGGTATGTGCAGATGACCGTCATCAAGAACGGACGCTCCGTCACGATGCGACGCCGAGCCAAGCCGGGCGAGCTGCGTGAAGCGGAAGAAGAAGCGGAAGCAGTCGGCGACGCCAAGCCAAAGAGGACGACCGCACCAGACGTGCTGGCGGCTGCGGCTGTCTCGGACACGTGACCAGACACCGGCGTCGGGGACATGCACCGAGACGTTCGAAGATCCCGCCACACCGAGGCCGGTCACGCAATGGAGTTGTGTGAAGCTGGGGATGGACATATTGAAGTGCATGCTGGTATTCTGTCTCGGCTTCAGACCGTCATGTCTGCAAACAAGTTGATCAAGGCAAGCACGCACAGCACCAGGCTGAGCACGACGCTGGTGTGGAACTCGGTCCGCAGCAAGAAGTACCACGCGACTGCCGCCAGCACCGCCACCACGGCAGACAGCCCGTACACGATCTCGCGGCTGCCACGATGCGGGTCCGAACACGTGGGATTCTCGTCGGGGAGCGCGTCCAAGCTGCCGAGGGACTCTTCCAGGTACCTCTAGTAGGAGCTGTGGTACCGTTTGACGGCCCGGAAGTCTCGCACGGAGAAGAACCCCATGACAGACGCTACCGCGCCCCAGAAGATGAACTGCGTCCACAGCGCCCAGTTGTACGGGATCGTGGCAAAGAGCGACCCCTTGCTTCGGATCACTTTGGTCTCCCAGCGCACGCGACCGATCTCTCCGAGGGCTCCACTTTGAAGGGACAACGTGCCACGACGCATGGCCATGCCGAGGAAGCAGATGGCCGCGATTGCCAGCACAAACGGGACGACGGCCTGGAATACCAGCATGAAGGACCGAGTGTTGCCCTTCTGCAAGGAGCTCTCGTTCTGCGCGCACATGGTGGCCTGTCTCGTCTGGCCGTCGTTGGAGTCCAACTCCAGGACCAGCTCCTTCCCCACGTGCTCGTACGCCACCATCTCCGGCGCCTGCATGGGCACGATGTCCCGGCGGTACGCCACGCGAAGGTTGTCCGCCACGAACTTGTCCGCAAATCCCCGCCACGTGGACCCTCCCACTCTGGGGCTTGCGTAGTTGATCGTGCTGACGTGCACGCTGTTCATGTCTTGGCCAGAGATGGCACCGCTGGACAGAAGCACGTTGTAGTTACCGCACCCGAGCTGCGCCACCGCTCCGCCGGCGCTGTGCCCTGTAAAGACCACGGCATCCAGGGAGCCGGCCTGAAGGAGAGGGTCCAGGTATGCCCGCAGTTGCGGCGCCATGACGTTCCACTCGGCCAGGAATCCCGTGTGGACGCGAGCTACCTTGAGCTCGTCCGGCTGGGTCGTCTCGTGGAACCGGAAGTTATCTTCCCAGTCGCGCTTCGTGATGGTGCCGCGAATTGACACAAAGGCGCACCGCAGACGGGTGCTGGCGCGGAAGCGGTCCGGCGCTGTTCCGATAAAGACCAGCATCTGCAGGTCGGACACGGGCGCGGTCCCTCCGAGCGTCTTGCTGATGTAGTACGAGGCGTCTCCGGTGGGGATCGCGATCTCGCCTCCCGAGGCGGCGTTGCAGTTGCGGACGGCTTTGCTGTAGTCGGCAGCTGGGTGGAAGAAGGACCGATCGCAGAGAGCCATCAGGCCTCGAACCACCCCCGGCGACTGAGCAATTGGCATCGTGGTTCGGACGTTGTTCGGATTTCGACAACAGAGCGGAAGGTGCTGAATGACAGAATTCTTGGACTTGTCTTGACAGTTGTAACTTCAGGTCCAAGAATTCTGTCATTCAACAACACAGTCAACTATGAGCAAGAAGGCATCCGTAACTATCAACGTTGCGGATTTGGTCGACGATGAAGTATTCGCCGCGGCTGCCGCAAAGGACAAAGCGAGTGCCGCGTCTGCAGCGGAGGTCAAACCACCCGTGCCTGTATCTGAGGCTGGTGCAGCCGTTCCACAGAAGTCTGCAGCATCGGGAGCAGGCACAGACGTTCCCAAAGTGGAACCGGCATCCGATGACGCGCGTGACGACGACGCCACCGATGCAGCAGCAGAAGTGCGCGAGAACTTTAACGCTATTCAAATTAACCTGAAGCGGATAAGTAAGTCTCGCACGGAAGTGTTGCGGAAGAAGCTGAACTTACTGAAGCCGGATGTGTACGGCCTTCAGTCCGAGGACGACTACCTCTGCGCGTGGCAGCGGGTACAGATGCCCAGCATGTTCGAGAGCTAGTCGGCAACGTTTACGTACACCATGCCTTGGCTGTTGTCAAGGGAGGACCCGTCTCTGCAGCAGGTGCTCACGGCTATTTGCGACGATCCTTTGCTTAAAGGGTACCCCGCCAACATCTCGTGGTCCGAGTATGTTGCCGCAGTGTGGACTGCGATCGGCGACCTTCGCGCCGCGTACAAGTCGTTCGACATTCCAGGCTTCCCCGAGTTGAGCGTCTTCTTTAACGACAGAACCATGACCGTCACCGTTCCCCAAACATCCATGAAGTGGTCCTTGGGGCTTCCAGCCAGGCCGGCAAAGGAACCAGACACCATTATATCGGTGCCCGCCTACGTTCCAATTATGGATAATGTCCGGAGGCTCAGGCATTACATCGACTCCAAAAAACTCAACACGATCGGGAACGGTGCAAGCTTGGTACCACGGAAGTTTGTGGAGGACCCCGTTGCTCTTGCAACGCTTCTGGCGAACGAACTTGGTCTTGTCGAGCGGACCAGAGGATTGAATATCATCAAGCGCATACCGCCGAGCCAGAGAATGCAAGCATTGCAAGTCTTGCTTCCCAAGGCAATAAAGTTATTACATAGCGCATCAAGCGAGGAATTGGATCGTCCGGGGATCTTGATAGTGGATACAGCGAAGTACATCGCTCTGAACTTGGCAGGAAGCAGTGTCATGGTCACGCGCGATCCTGAAAAGGCGCTGGAGAGAGACGACACTTCGTTTGAGCCCTCGCGGAGCGGCCTACGGGAGCAGATGACCGAACTTGTGTTGTTCGTTGCCGGACAGCGCCTGACGATCGAAGATGCACTCGGGATGCTACGGAAGTAAGTGGACCCACAGCTTGGTCGTGAAGCGTGAATGTTTAAAACGCTTAGCAAACGCGGCCAGGTTTGTCGCAAAGTCTAGAACGGACGGGGTGCGAGCAATCTCTGTTGCTCTTAATAAAAAACCCATTTTAGGCGTTGCCTTTGTCGTGGTGGACTCTGCAAATACCAAACGCAACATCCCTTCTTGGTGTGCGCGGATGGCTAGGGATGGGCTCTTTGCAAAGATCCCGAGCTGCTCTACCGCGTCAAACCTACCAGCGGCCGCGGCGCGCACCATCGAGTTGTAACTACAAGAGTCCCGGTCGCAACCAGCTGCTGGGCACGTCGGGTGTTCCCACAGGCCCTTGCTCACGGTGTTGTGCGTTGGGGGTCCGCACATCACAGCGAGAGATAGTTGCGGATCTCTCGGGTCAGCCGCGGCGAGTGGTACCACCCATCCGACCGGTCCCGCACGAAGGATTCGACAAATCGCTTCCCGGTGCGGGTGTTGACCCCAACCAGCGTGCGTACCTCCTTGAGCGCGATGGTGAAGTCGTCTTCCCACGTGCCGTTGATGACCTCGATCACCGAGTGGTTCCATCCGTACCCCATGTCCACGAGCAGGTCGGCCACGGGCCTGGAGAACCGCTGGATCTTCTTGAGGTCCGTCTCCAGGTCGTACCGGAACGGTCCCACCACGAATCCGGCGTCGTCGCGCAGGGCCACGTCAAAGCGCGGCTCCCACTCGTCCAGCATCACGTCCATCCAGTCGTCGTCCTCGAACGGGACGAGCGACCAGGTCCTGGCCCCCGCCGTGCGCACGGCGATCTTGCGCCGCTTCGTTGTCTTGGTGGCCTTCCGGCGCCGCGTCGCGGACTTCTTGGTGACCGGTCTTCCCATCTGAACCTTGCGCCTCTGCCACTGCTCTCCCACAATCTTGCTACCCGTCTTGGAGCCGACGCGCGTGAAGTTCTCCTTGAGCCAGGCCCAGCAGCGCTTCTGGAACGTCTTGTACGTGGATCCCATGCTGCGCAGCTCGGTGAGCGTGGGTCCGTGCGCGGCCTTCTTCTTCCCCTTCTTGATAGAGTCCGCCGCGACGAGGGCGTACCGGCGCCCGCCCGCTCCCTCCGTCGCCGCCGCGTCGTCCGCGTCACCAGGAGGGAAGGCCTCGAAGCAATACGCCATCACCCGAGCTACGTCGTGTCCCGCCATCCAGTTCACGCTGTCGCTCCCGTGTGTTCCTGTGCCTGAAGCTGCCGCCATCTTGTCGTTTCCTTTTGCAACACCCGCAGCGCTTCGTCCCGGAGTGCCTGCTTGCCCTTGGCGACGGGGTTTCGGATCACTGCCGCGGGCTCGGGGCCTCGCGTCTGCGTCTCCGTAGCGTGTGCGTCCGTGAGGGGGTCGGAACCGGGTGCGAGTCGCGTTCCCGCCCCAACCGCCTGCACCTCAAGCAGAATGGACGGACAGGGTGCCCGCCGAATCAGCTCGGTCTTCTCGTCCGGCATCCTCGCGTCGGTCACGACCACGTGCGCCTTGCCCTCGGACTTGCGGAGAAGAGCATCCACGAAGACGTCCTTCCCGAGCGAATCCCGCAGGACATCTCCGACCTCTTGCATCACCGCTCGCCTCGAGAAGGGCCTACCGTTGACGCTGCGGCCGTGAATCACTGCGTCTTTGTGCTTCGGGTCGTGCCACGTCGGCAAGGGAAGATCAACGTCGCAGAGGATTTGTATGAGGCGCTGGCATATCTGCTTCAAAGGATCAGCCAGCGCCAAGCGCGTGTGATTCGGAAGCATCGCGGCCAGGGTGTCCTTGCCGGCTCCGCGCTTCCCCGACAGAATGATGGTTCGGTAGCGATCGGCTGACCGCGCCAGGTCGTCGTCGTCGTCGTCGTCGTCGTCGTCGTCGATGTCGACGTCGTCCGCATGGGCCCCATCGCCACCGCCGCCTCCGCCCGCCGCGGGTGCCTCGATTCCCGCGGGACGATCTTCGGACGATGTCATCCTCCAGTACGTGCTCTCGTGCAGCCCGAGGCTCTGATCCTTCTTTGGCATCTGCACCGACGGCGCCCATGGATCCGTTGCGGTCGCCTCAAGCTCGCGACTCCAGTCCACCGCCATGCTGTCCATGAAGACGGCGATCCAAGCCAGAATAGGCAGTGCGCGCAGCATCTGGATTCGGTCCCGGAGAGTCGGCCAGACTCCGAATACCGAGGTCATGACGCACGTGGTTTGGCGATCGGTTCCAACGCGATTTGCACTGGAACCAGCCCAAAGCGTGTTCTCTGCGTCCCGTCGTCTCCCGTGGCCAAAAGAATGACGGCAACTTCTGGTCTGGCCTTGGGCACGCGCACGGTACCAGAGGTTCCGTCAGGCGCCCCAAAGACCGCCCCGATGCGAATCTCGCGTGCGGCGGCGGCGGTCCCTTCTGACGCAGGAACCGCTTCGGCCACGATGAGCAGCACGGGCAGACCAACCAGCCGGGCTGCCGCGGCTGCCGAAGCGGCGTCGGGAAGGGCGTGGCTCGAGCGCATCATCCGGGCCAGCCGGGCGGACGAGCTCTCCCCGCGCACCCACGACGCCTCGTACAGCAGCACCTGGGGCGGTTCCAGGCGGGTGCGGTCCAGCCGGCGCACGGCGTCGGCAAAGTCTTCCGCGGGCTCCAGCGTCCGAAGAAGGCTCCTCTCGGCATCCCGATCCCACCACACCGCCTCGACCGCCTCGATCGCCGTCTCGCATCCGAGCCGCTGGAGGTGCTGCTCCGGATCCGCCTCAGCCCAGCGGCGCTCGATCGCGGCGCGCGAAGGATGCGGATTCCTCAGGTCCAGAGCCACCTCTCCTTCTCGATCAAACTCGGCGAGCACCCGAAGCACCACCCCACCGCGAGCTCCCCAGATCGCTGCCGCCAGAGGCATCCTGGCGCGGAATCCCTCGGGGTCGTCAAAGCCATCCGGTGCGGCCCGCGCGACTCCCGCCGTCATGGCCTCGGGCCGCAGCGCAAAGGACGCGCTCGGAACTAAGTCCCCCATTGGCGCCGCGCGCGCCGCAGGCAGGTCGTACCCGTGCCGAAGGGCTTCCATGAGCGCCGCGACTCGCCCCGTGCCGAGACGAGACGTTTGCGAGGCGTCTCGCAGCGCGCGACCGTCCGTGGTTTGTGGCCCGGCGGCCAGCGACGCGTCTGTGGCCGCCGAAGCGTCCGTTGGCTGTACCGGTTCCGTGCCGAGACGCTGCACCACCGCGACCGCTCCCGTCTGTCCGGCAAACACGGTCTCTTCTCTCTCCTACGCCTCCTCCAAGGTCTCGGCGTGCGGAAGTGCCGGCGCCGCGTCTCCGTCTGCCGCAAGCGAGCCCATCGTCTCGCCCACGCCGGGTCCAAGCGCGGCCACGGCGGTCTGCATCGGAAGGTGCCTCGGATCGGCGGCGGGGTGTCCCAGGGCCCCGCGTTCCGCGGCGCCAAAGGTACGGAACCACAGAGCGGGAGGGATCGGATCGTTGCCGTGCGCAGCGGTCGTGTCTCCGGCTCTATCCTCGGCTCTATCCCCGGCGCCCGACGCCGGTCCCTCGTCTCCTGTCGTCTTCGGCACCTTCGACAGCCGTCTGGTTACGGCCGGCCCAGCGAGGCGGTGCCACTCGGCGGCATCCAGCACGGGGGCGTACGCTGTGATGCCGCGAGCTCGCGGCCAGATCAGTCGGACGTGGTGGCGGCCGTCTCGCAGAAGAACCACACAAGAACGGCGGAAGCAGGGGTGCGAATCTGCCCGCAGCATCGAGACACCCGTCTCGTCGCAGAGCACCAGCGTAAAGTTCGCCCACACGCGCCGGCCCAAGATCCGAAGGTGCGGCAGCAAGGATCTTGCTTGCTGCTGAACAGAAGCGTGGGCGGGGACCCCGCCCTCGGACACGGCGCGGCCCAACAGTCCCTGGATCCACGCGCGCGGCAGCCGGGCATTGGCAGCCGCGGCCGTCGCCACCAGGGCGGGAAGGGCCGCCGCCAGGACGGCAGGCAGGGCAACTCCACAGCAGAACGGTGGCGACTCCAGGACTTTGGCGCCGGGGGTCGGAACGGCGTGGGCGAACAGAACCGAATGCACGACGGCCCACTGCCGCTCGCTCAGCACGGCTCGTCGCGCCGGCAAGCCACGGGGTCCCGGGGGGCCGGGAACGCACACGCACCTCCTCTGCGTAGCCGGGACGTCTGGAATGATCGGATCGTCCCGGCCCGGCTCGTGCAGGGCAGCGCACGTTCCCAAGCCCGGGCGCCGATCCACGTCGGGAGCGACGTGCAGCGGTACCTCTTGACGTGCGACGGAACGGGGTACTTCCGCCATGATTTCGCATCGCCCGGAACGTCGCAACGCGTTGGCCGGCGCAACCGCAACGTGGCCGCAAGCGCCTTCGCGATTCCGGCCTCGAAGCTTCGGCAGGCTCGCGCCCTTCCAAAGCAACCGAACCCCATTGGCCCCCCAATCTTCTCAAGGTCTGATCGTGACCCGACCCGACCGGATGGGTTCTGAAGTCGAGGAGCGAAATTCGTGCGACCGGTCGAACCTCCGGCCCCAGCATGCCCTCTCGGGTGTCCGTGTTCTCGGCGTCGCTGATCCCGGACCTTGCGGCTTCAGGGCTGCGCGAGGCACTCGCCGAAGGCACCGTGACCCTCTTCGTAGACACCGGCCGCGATGACCGCCTTCTGACGCCTCCCGGCGTCAGCAGCCTGGTGCGCTCGTACGGCATCCGAACCTGCTTGGGAACGAAGGAGACGGTCGAAGCCGAATCCATGGACGACTTCTTCCGGCGCGCCGGCGAGGCGCTGGCAAGGAAGCGGACCGTGGTTGCGGTGCGCAGGAGGGACACGGTGCCCTGCTTCGAATCCGCGGGGCACATCTGTCTTCGTTCCGTCCCGAGAGGTTTGTGGCGAGACATGATGCGGTCCATGATGGCTAGCAGCCAGTACGTCGTGGGAAGCCCGACGGCCGAGGACGCGGTGCGGCACGCGGTGCTCGTGGCCAGCGCCCGGGAAGAGACCCAACGGCATGGCGAGGCGGACGCTCGCCCCGTGGGCGTGAGGGACGAGGATACCGAATCTATGCTTGTGCGAAGAGAATAGATGGTGCTCAGCGTGGCGATAGAAGAACAAACCAGATCAAGCACGCGCGCGGCCAGGCTGCGGTCTCCTCTTCCCCCGGCCTGCTACGCAAGCACAGTGGCCGCCGAACGTCCCGCCACGGATCATGTCAGCCCAGAAGCCCGCCCGCTAGCGCCAGCGTTG
>Ga0208646_1000320_pt1 | contig 32189 bp, 45 predicted proteins | sample AntAceMetag02UK8_FD_184762 | JGI IMG/M metagenome (GOLD analysis project Ga0208646, IMG submission 184762) | Saline lake microbial communities from Ace Lake, Antarctica - Antarctic Ace Lake Metagenome 02UK8 (SPAdes) (version 2) | ecosystem: Environmental > Aquatic > Non-marine Saline and... | reverse complement strand
TCCCGCCTGTTGTTCCTCCTAAAGACTGTACTGAGACTGTGCAGACGTTTCCAACTTTTGTGTATCTTCCGGTGACAACATCTAAGGTAGACCCGCCGTTTTCATAAAAGTCAGCGGTGTAAGTACCACTTTCAAAGTCATCCAACTTGTTAGCAGCACCTGTGCCGCCTAAGTAGACACCGCCTGATAGGTATAGGTCTTTGAAGCGTCTTTGTGTGCCACCGCTTGAATAGCCTAAATCAACCTCTGCATCTCTTGCTGCATTTGTAGTTGTGTTGTGAGGAAGAACAGAATTAATACTTGCGGCAAACAGTAGGCCAGTATCACCAGTTCCAATATAAGAGTTTCCGCTTAAAGCACCAATACTACCTACGGTTGTGCCGTCTTTGTTAAGCTCTAAAATGCCACCATCCGAATCGTTCCTGCGGAGCGTGGACACATAGTCGCCAGAACGAATAGCTTTTAGCCAACCATCAGCACGAAGCTCTACACCCTCAAGTGATTCAGTTACAGAAGACTTACCCACCATCAGGTTGCCTGACGAGTCTATGATTGCAACAGTACCGCTAGCTGATGTTTCTATTTGCAAACCACCGCCATTGGTAAGTAGGTTAACGTGACCTTGAGAGTTTTCTGCCCTAAAGCCAACCGCACCTGCCGTGCTGGTGTTTGCAGCATGGACCAACTCTGCTGGACTATTAGTACCAATACCTACGTCTCCGCTGCCCGTGACTACTAAATCATCGCGCGAATCAGTATTATTGCGAACTCTCCACTTGCCATTATTGTTTGACATCTGAAAGCTATCACCATTAGCATCTTCTAAGGTAATAGCTGGCGTGGTGCTTACAATATGGATGGATTGGTCAGGGCTAGAAGTGCCAATACCTAAAGACTCGGTAGATGCATCCCAGAAAAACTTAGGCGTTGTGCCTGTGTCCTCATAGAAGCTGATGTCTCCGTTGGCGTTGTCTATACGAACGCGCTCCGCAACATTGGAGCCCGAGTCATCAACGGTTCTGATTCTGAAAGTCCCAGATGCTTGTAGTAACTGTGTATTTTGGTCTGTTACGTCAGATTCACTAAAAACATAGTTAGGAGTTAAAGCCGTATGAACAACATTATTAGAGTTGAAGGTTGCAGTCCCATCAACAGTCAGCTCATCCATCGTGGCTGTGCCAGTAACGTCTATGCCTGTGGCGGTGGTAATTAGTTTGGTTTCGCCATCATAATACACACGTGATTCAGCGCCAGCGTTACCTAAAAAGTATGGGTTCCCGCTTGTGTCACGTAGTCTTAGACTATCAGCGTTAATTAAAAGATTGCCAGTGCCAACTTCATCAATGTAGCTATTTGACCCATCATGATAAATCTGTAGGTCAGCACTTGCACCGAACGTAGCCTTGTCATTGTCGCCCAATGCTATGCCGCCGTTAGCTGTAATTTCGCCTGAAGCTGTTAAGCTAGTGAATGCGCCGGTAGAGGCAGACGATGCGCCGACAGAAGTGCCGTCAATTGTGCCGCCGTTAATGTCTACATTGGACGCTATAAAGTTAGAGCCATCAGCCCTTGCAAGCTCAAAGCCACCAGCAGTCGCGCCGTCATGGACAACAAGTGTTTCTTTTGTGGTGTTTACCGAAATCTCACCTTCCAAGCCTGTAAAGGTTGCGTGTTCAGTGGTGGTTCCTCTGCGTCTCTGTACTGCTGTAGTCATCTTATTACTCCGGCTTAGTTGGCCAAATTATATCATCTATGGAAGTTGCGTCAGCATAGGTTTCTGGAATGTCTCGCAGTGCTTGCCTATAAGCTGACCATTTAGTCTTTTTTGCTTTAGATAATGGGCTGTCTGGGAATTGCGTCCAATCTGATAACGCCAAAAGATTGTCTCGCATATCGCGCAAAGGAGGTTGATATAAGTCCTCAGTATCTGGCGCAATTATACCCTCAACCAAAGACTCGCCGTCAGATAGGTTTAACGGCGCATCAGTTGTCAAGCACTGAAGATACCTCAAGACTTTGCCTGTCTCTGTATCTATAACGGAATAAAAATTAATCATTTCTTAGTCTCCAGCGTCCGAACATAGCCATCAAAAATAACAACAGTGCCGCCAGATGAACTGTATTTTCTTGCATAAACTTTAATGGTATTGGTGCCATTAACGGTCGTGATAGGAAAAGCCTCAACGCCTCCATACTGATAACTTCTTGACCTAATCAGCACATCGTTCAGATAATAGCTTAACTGCAAGTAAGGCGCGCCGCTACCTCCAGCAGCAAAGTTTCCTAATACTTCCGCAGGCGCTCCGCTTCCTGTAAAGGTCAAAGTCATAAACAAAGACGCGGTTGTACTGTTAAAAGTATATGAGCTGGCCAGTGCTGTCGATGTTGGAATTGTCACGGCCTGATCTGCAATCTTCAGAGTATCAACAGCAAGGTTAGCAATTTTAGCTTCAGTTACAGCAAGGTCTTTAATGTTGGCCGCTTCAATAACGGCATTACTAATCTGCGCCGTGTCAGTAATCACACCAGATGCAGCAATCAAGCCCGCTGTAATAGAGTTGGCGGCTATCTTATCTGTAGTGATAGCCTCTGCGAATATCTTGGCAGAAGTAATAGAGTTAGCTGCAATAGCGTCAGCACTAACCGCCCCGGCCTGAATCTTGCCGGCGGTAATAGCATTGGCGCTAATCTTATCTGAGGTTATCGCATTGGCCGAAATCTTAGCTGCGGTAATAGCATTGGCAGCAATCAGGTTAGCGGTAATCGCATCAGCAGCAATAGCCGCAGTGGTTATAGATCCGGCACTTATAGAGTCAGCCGTCACAGCACCAGTTGCTATCTTGTTTGAGGTTATGGAGTCGGCAGCTATCTTGATCGAAGTAATAGAGTTTGACGCTATCGAATCTGCGGTAACCGCGTTGGCCGCTATTTTAACTGCCGTTATTGAATCGGCAGCTATCTCTGTAGCGGTTACGGCGTTGGCTGCTATCTTTCCTGCGGTAATCGCGGAAGCACTTATTTCATCAGCAGTAATTGCTCCCGCTGCAATCTTAGCCGTAGTAATAGCGTCTGCGGCAATACTGTCAGCCACTACCGCACCAGCTTGAATCTTGGCGCTAGTAATGGCGTTAGCAGCAATGGTATCAGCAGTAATGGCACCAGCGGCTATCTTATCTGATGTTATGGCGGCAGCGTCTAGCTTTGCAGTGGTGACAGAGCCAGCGGATAATTCAGTTGCAGTAATGGCATCGGCGGCAATGTCGGCAGCGACAATAGTGTTTGCGGCTATCTTTCCAGAGGTGATCGCGTTGGCTGATATCTCGTCAGCAGTCACAGCTCCAGCGGCTATCTTGCCAGTTGTAATGGCTGCTGCGGCTATCTCGTCTGCAGTAATTGCTCCCGCTGCAATCTTATCTGTAGTGATGGAATCAGCAGCTATGCTATTGGCAACAACTGCGCCAGCGTTTATCTTTGCAGTGGTAATAGCGTTAGCCGAAATAGCATCGGCTGTAATAGCTCCGGCTGCAATGTTTCCCGCCGTAATCGTATTAGCCGCAATCTTAGCCGAGGTAATGGCGTTTGACGCTATCTTTGTTTCGGTAATAGCTCCGGCAGCGATAACCCCAGCAGTAATGGCATCAGTGGCTATCTTTGCAGTTGTAACGGCTCCAGAGGCTATCTTTAGCTCACTAACAGCGCCGTCTAATAACTTATCTGCGGTAATAGCATTAGCTGCAATCACATCACCCTGAACGGCATCAACTGCTATCTTTGCATTTGTAACGGCATCGTCAGCTAGTTTCAGGGACGTAATTGCGCCGGCCGTAATTGCATCGCTAGTGATTGCGCCAGCGGCGATAACATCGGCAGTAATAGCATCGGCAGCAATCTTGGCCGTAGTGACTGCATCGTTAGCTAGTTTAAGCTCGCTAATAGCGCCATCTAGTATCTTGGCAGCAGTAATGGCACCAGCCGCGATAACGTCACCCTGAATGGCATTGACCGCTATTTTGGCATTCGTCACAGCGGCACTGGCTAACTGAGTGCTGGCAATCGTTCCCTGAAGGTCAGTCGTTGCAATGGTCGCAATAAATGCAGTCCCATCATAGCGGTAGGTCTTGTTGTCAGTGGTTAAGAATACCTGGCGACCTTGAAAGTTACCCGTAGTAGGCAATGCCGTCACAATCTCAATAGGGCGCAAATCGTTAGGGAAGTTGGCAGAAGCTAAAGCCCCGCCGATATCAGCAGCAGGAATCTCCGAAGTCCACGCGCTCCCAGTGTAGCGGTAAATCTTACTGTCAGTGGTCAAGAATACCAGCTTCGGGCCAGTGTATCCGCTTGGGTTTGGCAATGCTGTAAGGATGCTAATTGGCTCTATGCCAGAAGCAAAAGAGGCCGCGTCTACTGTTCCAGACTCAATCGAGAAAATGTCATCAGTCCAAGCAGAGGTTGCCGAATCCCACCGGTAAAGCTTGTTTTCAGTTGTGTGATATTTGATCTGACCGTTAAAGTCGCCGCTTGCAGGTAGTGACGAAACAGGCTCGATGCCGTAAGCGCCAGACTCAGAAAACAAGTCATTAACCGCCTGACTGAATGAATCGGTGTCAACAAACAGAGTAGTGGCAGATGCAACAGAGGACTCAGCAGATATGTTGCCACTGTAATCAACAGACTTCAGCCAGTAATAACGGAGAACATTATAGCCAAGGCCGGTTCTTGTGAAGGAGTCACCGCCAGCAACAGAGGTTTTAGTCGATGTTGCAAAGTTGTTTACCGTGTTCTCCCAGACCTCGACATGGCTGTAATCTGGGTCAGTCGGTGGAACCCAACTAATCGTTACCTCTTTAAGGCCACCTGAAGCAGTTACAGAGTCAGGTATTGCAGGGGCATCTGTATCGCCTTGAGCAAGCCCAGACAAAGTAACAAAGTTACTCTTCACGCCTAATTCATTTACCGCTCTAATCCTGATGTTGTAATTGGCGCTAGGGGTCACTCCGACAATTATGTACTGGGGAGTTGTTACCGATGTTGAATTGTAGTCCGGCTCGTCAGTTTCCACAGCTTCATCAATGGAACCGTAATCAAGAAGAACAGATGCCGCGTCATCAATAAGGCCGTAGTTTTCTGAGGTGTCGTAGTTTGCCGCAATGCTTCCCAGATCAATAATCGCAGATCCGCGCTGATACTGAACCTCGTAGTGCGTAACGAAAATGTCTGCGCTAGCTGTCCAGTTCAATCTCAAAGATGGCAGCAGCGTTCCGTCAGACGCGACAACGGTCGTAGAGGTGACAGCAAGGCTTGTTGGTGGCTGGGTAGTTCTACCATTATAAAGGGCAACTTCACCACCTGCCAAGTAGTCCTGCTGGTCGGAAGATGTCCAGTCGTAGATAGCCGCCGCTGTCTCTATTGCCTGGACGTTAACAACTATCTCGCCGCTGCCGGACAAAGACAGATCGTAACCAGTGACCTGAAACACCTTGGCAGACCAGCCCATCTTAGCATTAGTCACCATGATGTTATCACCGGCCCTAAACTTTAGAGCTGATAGATTACATGGCACGCTTATTGCCGTTTGCTGTCTTGATCTCAATAAAGCAAGCTTGGCTATGCGCTGCGCTCTGACGTTGTTAGTCGTGAAAGGCAGGGCCAAATCAAGGTAGATAGGGTCGCCATCTTCAGTGCTGAATGTAGAGCTTAATTGGGCAGGGTAATCAGCAACAACGTAGTCTTCATCTTCACTTCTAAATACGCCTTTTACGCCATTATATAAAGACCGGCGTGATTGCTTTGTCTGCACTTCAATGCCACCAACCATAACTGACTCGTCAATTGTGACGGTAGGGGTAACGTAAGCTGCACCAGAGATAAAATACTCACCGCCGGAATAGCTCAGTGAGCCAGCCATTGCCGTTAGCATTCCCTCGATGTTGTCTTTCTTGGAATTGGCGGTATCAATAAGGCCATCTAACGTATAGCGAGGTTGCGTGCCACCAGCGGCTAAAGTAATGGCTTGGTCGCACAAAGTGATGGCAGTCGCTAAGGCCGTAGAATTGATGTCTAAGGCCGATTCAGCTAACCCGTACTTGGTGTCACGTAGATAGTCGTAAACGCATAAGGCGGGGTTCTGAGTCCATTCAGTAGCGCCTGATACAGGGTTATAAACTTTCTTGCCTCTAATCACGGCAGATATGTTTGGCAAGCCTTGCGCGAACTCTTCGGCATCGTACTTGAGCCGAACATACATATAGGCAACGTCTAGGAGCTTATGGTCATCAGTCCACTGCGAAGATGCTGCAACTAAAGCAGAGTCTGCTGTGGTCTGGCTTCCGTCATGCAGGCCAAGAGAAACATAAGTACCCCAGTTGCCAACAAAGCTGCCGTTGTCCCATATCTTATCGCTGTTAAAGTAGATTTCTTCAAAGGCATCAATTTCATGGCCCGCCATAGCGATAACCATGTGAATGTATTCGTTATCGGTTCCGGTCGAGTCTATGTAAACAATTGCGCCACCCAAACGGATACGGCCATAGACCATCTTGCGCGACGCGTCAGGCTCTCTAACGGTAATATCTGTGCCTACCATTTGCTGCCCATAACTGGGCTTAGGCATTAACGCGGTTGATATCATAGATAGGCCGGAGCCTATAGCAAAAGCAGCAGCCATAGTTCCTGCGATACCGAAACCAAACAAGCTAAAACCGCCAACTGCTGCTACAGCGGTAATGCCTGCGCCAGCCGCTCCCACTATTCCTGCAATTACTGCTGTAGCCATTTTAGTTCCCTAGAAAGCATTTGTGGTAGACACGTTCAATAAGATTAAACCCCATTCTAACCATTAGGCCATCAAACGGGAACTCAGTTTTCATATTGAGGGTCATTAAAGATACGCCGGAATCTTTGCAGTAGTTATCTGCAAACCTTATAAGCTGCGCGCCTGCACTGCTTTTTCTGTAGTCCGGCTTAATGTATAGCACATCGGTAGACGCGAAAACATGGCCTTTGTGGTGCATACTTTTCGAGATCATTACCACGCAATAACCCACTAAACCGCTTTCATCTCTGGCCGTGAATATGTGCAGTATTCCTGCCGCGTCTAGCCTTGCGTATTCTTTCCAGTCTGGGTCTAGCTTGATTGTATCTTGGTTCGGTTCTGTCTCTGACCAGTGCTTATCTAGCAAGGGGATCATTTCACCCTTCACACTAGGCAGGCACTCAAGTTGATAAATCACTATCTATACCCCTTTAGTTCCCCGCTTGAAGTTCTGTTTGAAGGTTGGGACGCTGGAGAAGGTCTGCCCCATATTATCTCTTGTTGCTGAATCCTGGCGACAAACTCAAAGCCTTTATCCGCTGGGTGTTCAATCTTTTGATCTTCAGCCGTAAACCTTCGAATAGATGACCGCTCAAAAGCAATCAGTTTGTTTTCTGCTGAGATGGTAATCGTAGATGTCTCACCTGAATCGGATATGCTCATTACATCCATAAACCCGCTAAACAAGATAACAGGGCTGGAGATAATGTCGGCACTCTCATCAAACGCGCCAAGAAACAAGGTAATCTTGCGGCCTTGGTATGGCTCATCTCTTGCGATAGCCACCAAAGACTGTTTAATCCCTGAGATAGTTATATTGATACCGTTAGCGGTTAGCTCTTCCGATTCTTTAACGGGGCTAATCCCCATCAAATCACCAGTGCCAATATAGGTATCACCTGAGTAGACCAGATTGCCTAAGCCAGACCACAAGAATATGTCAGCCGAATCAAATTCCATCTTGACCAGGTAGATAGGCCGGACTAATTCAGCAGACGCAACCGCCTGCATCTCTGTGCTTAATGTTCTGCTCATTATAAAGCCTCTGTAAACGCAAAGGTGAACCCGTATATGGAGGCTGTATCTACAGACCAACCAATGTCGTTAGATGATAGCCGCCAAAGGCTCTTAGGCAAAGTAAAGACTAGCGCAGTGCTAGTGCTAACCGAGGCCCTTAATGGCGGCTGAAAGCTTAATGTGTTAGCCCCAGAAGCTTTGTCGGCTGTTGCCATATAAAGGTAACTACCTAACTGGAAATAGTCACCAGCAGCAACCGCGCTTGATCCTGCGGTAGTCGTGAACGACTCGGCCCTGATAGCTGCGCTGGTTACTGTGGCGGTAGCTGTGCTTGTATGCAGCGGGCTGCCAAAAGTAAACGTGCCTGACCGACCCTTTAGGCCAACAATAAAAGCTTGTACTGACTTGGCTTCCGCATAGTTAAGGGCAGGCAGCGTGACTTCACATTCCCACCTAGCGCCCTGATGCTCATACGCCTGCTGGTCAAAGCTAAACGGTGATTCAGATACAGCAACGCTACGCTTTAGGCGCATATTTAAACTTTGGATACCAACACTGGGAAAAGATAAAGGCACTGATTATGCTCCTAGCATTTTGCTGTAATTACCGCCGCGCATTCTAGCCTCTGCAACAGCTCCCTTAGCCGCGTTAGCTATCTGGGGCATAAGTGTAGCAATCTCTGCACGAACTGTCTGCTGCACGCCTGTAGTGACGTTAATGGTCTGGTTAACGGTAACGCCGCCACCACCAATTCTGTTGTTAGGTACAATTGACCCTTGCGAGTTAGGCACGAACATTTCTGGCCCGCGCTCACCTACCATGTAGGGCGCCCCGTTCTGGACTGAGCCGCCAATAGCTCTAGGGGCAAAGTTGCTAGTATTAAACGGGTCAGCGCCACCTAAAGATGAGCCATACCCGGCAGATGAATTAATGCGTGTCTGGGGGTCAAAAAAGCCAGTAATCGCGCCAAATGCAGCATCAACAATATACTTTTGAATCAGCATTTTAATCAGGCTATCTACTACGCTTTTTGCCATAGACTTCATGGCATCAGCGAAGTTAGCCGCTCCAGTTACGCCAGCCGTTAGAGCATCAGTCATGCCGTTCAGACCTTGCTTGGTAAGGTTCTGGATGTTTTCTTGCATTGATGGCAGTGAATCACTCCACGATTTAAACCCAACCTGCAAGTCGTTTGTAGTCTTAACTAAAGGCGTTAGTACATTTGGCGCAATTTCGCCAAGCTCTTGAATAGTCCTTAGAAGGTCATCAAAGAAAAGGTTAGTATCATCCATGTCAATAATTCCGCCAAGACTGCTGGCGAATTCTGAATTACCTTCAGATGCTTTTTGAAGCTGTCCGTAAAGAGCTACATATTGCGTGCCGAGCCTCTGTATATCTGCTTTCTGAGCAACTAAACCGCCATCTGTAATAAACTCCCAAATACTTGGAATGCCGCCATCCTCCAAGTCACCTATCTGATCGCCAAGCTCTGACATTTCCTTAGCAATGCCTTTCATCTGGTTCTGAATAGACCTAGTTTCAAAACCGGTGAAGAAATCATTTGCTTTGTTGATTACAGTATCAAGACCTTCAGCAAACTTATCTAACGCGCCCAAAGTGACTTTTACACCTTCTAAAAAACTGACAGCCATAGATTGAGCCAGCTTTTCTATGCCGCCTTCAGCGTCAGTAGTTCTGATAATGAAATTAGTAAACTTAGTAACAATCTCATCGATAGCTGGGGCAAGTGCTGCTGAAAATTGATCTTTTAAGCCTTTCACGATAGAAAGCAATTTGGTGATTGAGTCGTTAGCCTTTTCTACGCCCTGCGCCGCTTCAGTGGACATAGTTAAGCCAAGCATCTTAGCTTCGCCTAGCAATTCCTTTAGCCCGTCACTGCCTAGCGCCAAGGTGTTTACAAGTGCAGCACCTTCGGAGTCGAACAGTTTAAAGGCAAGACGCAACTGATCCGATTCGTTATCAACCTTCCCGAATGCGTCAGCCAGTGCAATCATGCGCTGATCTAGCGGCATCCTGTTTAGCTCTTGAGCATTTAGCCTAAGCTCTTTAATTGCGCCCTTAGCCTCTCCCGTTCCTTTAGCTGCTTCCGCTGTTCTTCGCGTAAACCTCTGTAAGGCCATGTCCATAGTATTCGTTGATACGCCTGTAATCTCAGCAGCGTAGCGCAAACCGCCAAGAGCTTCAGTAGTTGTGCCAATCTTATTAGCGGTCTTAGACAGGGTATCTGTGGCGTCTAAAGATTTTTTTATTAAGTAGCCAAATCCAGTAACACCGCCAACGCCTATTAGGGCAGTCTTCATGCTAAAGATAGACGCGGTTATACCTTTTAATGCACTACCAACTGCGCCAAATGCGGGCTTAGTTTTATCAAAAGCCTTAATTACAATGCTTACATTTTCAGCCATTAGATTCACTCATCAGTTGGAAGTAAGCCACCCATTCATAAAAATGATTAAGTGGCATTTGTTCAGCTTCTTCAATACTTATGTGAAGCCGATCAGCCAAGGATAATAGGTTTACCCTAAACGGATCGGCCTTTAGTTTTTTATTGCATCCTCTACCGATTCAATCTGAGCAAACATCTGGTTAGCAATCTCAGAGATTACCGCAGTTTCTTCACCCATCAAGTCAATACGATCTTCAGCAGAACCAAAAAGCTTGTTGCCGCCTTCGTCTTCAGCCTTCATGCAGATCAGATCAACCATCGATCCAATAGTGGTGTTGGTTAGAAAGTTCGGGTGTTTCTTCTGTAGCTGGTCTAAGTCATAGCAAGTAATGCTTCTGCTGAATAACTTAAACGGCCCAGAGTCATCACCCCATTCAGGAACCAATACTGTGCGCGCCTCTAACTTTCTTCTGTCTCTTAACTCTTTAGCTAGTCCCATGGTTTTCCCCTTAGTTGGTTATGCTTGTGCTTCGGTTACTGCTCCGTTGCATTGGATTGAAAAACTAGCCTCTACCATACCATCAAACGCGCCAGTTATAGAACGTGACGTTACGATTCCATTTCCAGAAAAGAAAGTTTCGCCGGAGCCGGTGCCTGTAGGATAAATTTCAAAGTCAACAGATGCGCGCTCATCAAGCACTAGCTGTTGTGCGTCTGCCTCGTCCCAGTAAACCTCGATTGATACGGTGTTAGAGCCTAAGCCCTGCTTGTAAGATCTGAAAGTGTCACCCATTACTGAATCTTCAATAGTGTCTGCTGAGCCTTCAAATGTATACGAACGTACTTCACCAACAACGGCTACAGTCGTCCCAGCCAATTGCATTTTTACAACACCAGATGCGCCTGTTTTAGTCGCCATGATAATACCTCTATATTAAGTTTAAGTTGTGCCGCGAGTGTATTGGTACAAAACGCGAATTGTCATTATAACCCCACCAATGGGATCAATAGAACCTTCATCAATCTCAATGCGAGTAACCTGCGTATCAAGGGCAAAGCCCCCACGCAAACGATCAACATCAAGACCTTCTTCGATTGCTTCAATTATATCATTTCGGGCGCTGTCAATCACTGCGCCTTTAACATAGCAAATTAGCTGGTAGTCTATATTTGCCATGCGCTGAGTCATAGACCCGCCCAGACTTGAATCACCACGTTCCTCGCCCGCGCTCCTAACCAAGATGGCAGGGTATTGAGCGTTTGATAGTTTCTGAAAGTCAAACGGCTCTCTTGTAACGTGCTTAACGCTTACCGGAGAACTGATCGCCTGCAGGGTAGACACAAGGTTTTCAGCTATATTTTCTCTAATACTCATTTTAAATACCTAAAGAATACTTTGCCAAGCCTCTTTTCCTCGTCTTTATTAAACCCGAAGAAAGGGCGCGTCTTGTTATTCATCGCCGCCTTCTTAGACTCTGTGGCACGAGTAAAGAATATCTCAGCTTGCTGCGCACTTGATTTAACAGTCATCGAAGATAACATTTGGCCTGTAAACGATAGGTCTACATTAGACACATTCCGTCCATTCTTCGCCCTGAACCAGGTGTACTCCTCACTGTACGGCGCAAAATCAAGCCCGTTAATCTGCTCGCCTTTAGCCGTCCTATCTTCAATGATAGTTAAGCCGACCTGCCCAGTAATCAGTAATGCGCGCTTTACACTATCAGATAGCTGCTTGCCTTTCTTGCCTATTTGCCTAGCAACCTTCTTGGCGTTGGAGCCAACCTTTATTTCCATTATCTGACAAGCCGGCCATGGTTAACGGGTAGCTTTTCATCAGCTTCAATCGTGCCATTGTTATCGTCATCGTATTCAACACCGTCTTGAAATACCGCCTCGATCTCTTCACTGTATCGGGCTTTGTAGAATTCAATCATGCCCTGGAATCTGTCGCCATCGACCCAGTTAGTTAACTGCGGTAATGCGTACTTCCATAGGACTAAATAAGCAGATGTTCTAGTCCACTGCGAATCTGTTAAGTAATTAGGGATCAGCTCACCAGATAAACCGCGCTTTTCCCACCAGCGGTTTCTGATTTCTCGCTCAATATCTGATTGTGCTTTTGCGTGTTCTTGACTGAATGAGTCTATGCCCAGAGAAAGTATGTCGGGCAATAACTGCAATAAATCTGCATCTGTTGAAAATGCCATGTTCAAACCTCAGTAAAACCCCACCCCCCGAAGAGGGCAGGGAATCTATTACTTAAAGTGCAGTATCGAAAGTCATCTTGACACCGAAAGTATCGTCCAGCTCACCAACACCGTAGACGGCTGTGGCGTTAAGCTCAAATGCGCGCAGAGATGCGTCACGTTGCGGCTCAATGTTGAAGTCTTTTTTCAGTGCAATGGCAAGTGCTTCTGGAGCGAATACCGCGCCAATAGAATCGCCATCACCATCGATGGCAATGTTAGCAGACTCATAGACATTCATGCCTGCAAGTTGACCGACATAAGCGTTACGCATAGCTTCGTTCTGCGCGTCACCACCATTCGGATTAGCGAAGGTGTTAGTCAAGCCAGCTTTAAGCTGATAAGCAACAAACGGGTGAACAACAGCAGAAATTGCGCCGGTAACTTTATTAGCGCGCAAAGTAGCAGCTGCCTTAAAGAGATCAGCTACAGTGATTTCTGCACCGGCAGAACCCAGACCGCTAGAGAAGCCGGTAAAGAGAGCAAGCAAGTCCTGATCCATCTTAGTAGCAATGGCGTTACCAAGAACGGTGCCAAGCTCGACAGCAGGGTTACCCGCGCCCATTGTGGCCAGATCAGTCAGGACAACTTGTGCGCCAACTTCACCAACAGTTACAGAAACGGAGCTGGTCGAGACAGTCGTTGAAGTCAAATCCACCGCCTCGGTCAGATCGCTGGCGCTGATTGCTGGGTACTTTGGAATCTGAATAGTCTTTCCAGACTGTGATCCGATATTGTACTGAGTAACAAGGCCCATCATTAGGGACTGCTCTTCAGCGGTGAAACGCGCCTGCGCAATAATGTTTACAAATAGATCGTCTAGGGTGGCACTAGTAGTTGCGGCCATGATTTAAATCCTCAAAAGATTAATAGTTAAATAGTAAGTTAGGTTTGTCAGGTTGCTTTCTTTTTCATTGCAGCGAAGGCTTCTTTACCGCCCTCATTCCAATTAGCAACCATATCAGCCACAGATGCAGACTTCTGTGTGGAGCCACCAGCGTTACCCTGACTGCCTGAACCACCTTGAGAGGCTCGGACATGATGAGGATTGGCCGTTAAGAATTCCGACACCAGCTCACCAGTTGACAGCAGAATTCCGCTATCATTGTATCTTGGCGTGCCTTTGCTGTCCAAAACTTCCACATTGCCATCTTCAGACAGCCGGAGGTTTTGCCGCAACAGGGCCGAAACTTGTTCAGGATTTACAGCGTTATACTGACTCGCAGAACTCAACAAAGCGCCATCCACCAATGTGGACTGAAGCTTGCTTTTATAACTTTGTATTTCCAAGTCTTTCTTTTCAACAGTTGACTTCAAGAGAGTGTCGAATTCGCCGCGTGATTTCTGGCGCTCAACTTCTGCATCTTCCTTGTCCTGCAATAGCTGTTTGGCTTCGTTTATATCAATGCCAGATAGCTGCTTTTCAAACTTTCGTTGCTCTCGGCCTACTCGCTCCGCAACAACGCGGTCCATGTCTGCTTGAGTAAATGTCTTTTCCTGATTTTCTGTTGCTGCTGTTTCAGTATCAGCTTGTTGTTCCATGTTATCTTCGCCCATGTCGCGTGCCTCTAAAAGAGTAGTTGGTGAATTTAAATTGTATCATATGTTTTTTATTTCTTTACTTTCTTCTTTTTCTTCGGACGGCCTACCTTGCTGCCGTATGTTCCTGCACCTTGTGGCATGATTATTCCTCGAATACACCTCTAAAATGATGACGGCAATTATAGCCGCCTCGAACCACGAAAGGATCACCGCTTATCTTGCCTGCCCAACTGCCAGACCAAGCCTCAGTGACTTCTTCTTTGGTGAGAACCTTGCCAACGTGCCTACCACAGAATTCTCTAGTAACGCTATCGTCAGGGCCGAAATACTTAAACTTGGTTGCTCCTGCATCAATGGCTATCTTCGTGTTCACCGTTGCATCAAACTGCATTAGCGAATCATGCAAAGACTGGCTGGCATAACGGCCTAGCTCAGAGCTAACTGAAGCTTTGATTGTAGCTACGCTTAGGGCAAATGTCGTGCCAACTAATGTATTCTCATATAGCTCTTTAGAAACCACATCTAGATAGTTCTGGCCTAAGTCCTCAAATCCCTTAAACGTCATCGACTGAAGCTCAGAGATCACGCTAGGGTCAAGCTTTGAGACATTGCCATACGTGTTGAGCATAGCGGCAACCTCGTTAGCTACCACCGTGTACTCTCTTACCAGCCCATCTACCGTAGCCAAGTATTCAGACTCAATAGCCTGCCTTAGCTCAACCCTTGCTTTAATAGCCCATTCCAGATCAAATAAAGCGCCATCTTTTAAAGGGGCAGTTGCCATTATGTCGGTAATACGGTTTTCAAGCGTTACCAGGGCAGCGGCCAACTTTCCCTGATGGCCTTCCGCTCTAGCGATTACTGACCGTAGCTGGTCAACATCTTCAGCCATTAAATAGCGCCTATCTCTTCAGGCTCCGGCGGGAACTGGCCTATAGTCATTGCAGATGCCTCGATTTCAGCGTGAGAGCGAGCGAGGTTTTCGTCATCAAGTATAAGATCGGCTATCTGCTTATCTATCTCCATGCTCAGGGTTACCGACTTAACGCCGGTAGCACGCATTTGCTGAAGGAATACAAGCTCTTGGTCGTAGTCTCTCAAGTCAAAGGAATCAGGGTAGAACACTTCAACGTCTGGCCTTACGCCCTGCCACTCAGCGAACAACTGCCAAAGCTGCTCCTCTGCCAACTCAAGCAAGTCAGCCTTTTCGGATAATTTCGCATTAAGCATTTGAAATTCTGTCTGCATAGCCACACCCGACATGGTTACCGCATCTGTACCGCGAACTGCGCCCATATGAGACATACGGTTGATAGACTGAACCTTATCCTCAATTGCTGCGCGTACACCGTCCATGTTAGCGCCACTAGGCTGGATCTGGTACGGCTTTAAACTAGGGTCAAGGTCATCCGGCATATTGATCACTGCGCCTGCGCCTGCACTTGCGTCAGTGGTAAAGCTCTTGACTAGGGTCGGGTGATTTGATATACGAATAAGCTGCTCGATTTCTGACAGCTCTTGATAGATAGCTTTCTGCATATAAGCAGCGTCTGACAGATCACTGATACCAATACCGCGAACAACAGACCGCTGAGCAGGTAGGAAAACAGCCGGAATCTTACCTAGCGAATTTGGCACGCTTTCAATCATCTTTTCAGCATCGTTCAAGGAACTCCAGCTTTCAACTGTATCTTCCCTCCAGACGCGATAAAAGACCTCTTTCTCTGTGTCGCTGATAAACTCTATAGACTCACGCACCTTCAGATATGTGAGCTTAAAACGGCCGCTAGGTGTCCTCTCGTACTTCCAGTCAAAAACATTCTCAGGGGTGAACATCGTTACATATGGGCGAATGTCTTGATCAAGCTCTTCTGCCTTGGTGCCTGCGTTTGATGCGGGCTTATCCATCATTAGCCAGACGTTGCCATATACTGAAGCCCATACCTGAGCCTGCCTCATAAATGAATTAAAGCTGCGCCCATCTAGGTCGGCATCCTTCATAAAGCTCATTACAGATGCATCATTAGCCAGTGAGTTAAGCTGCCTTACGGGTGGCACACGCCAAAGAAAAGAGCTGTAGATATGGACCAGATTCTTACAGTGATTATCAATGGGAGTTAAATCAAGCCGGCGCTGATACTCGTCTTTATCTTCGTTTAAATACTTAGTTAGGTAGCCACCATTCTTGTAATCTTCACCACCCAAATATGATCTTAAAAAGAACTCCCAGCGATACTTGTTGTTATCGTATTCGGGATGCGTATATTCAATGTCTGTGCTTCTCATTAACTCCACCTTGTTGGCGCTGTAATTATTCTATCAAATGTGATAGGGAACTGTCTCACGATGAAATAGCCGGTGGCATCATTCATATGGTCAAAGCTGCCCGTCTTGTCTGGTTCCCCATTCTTATCATATGCCTGCTGCTCTAATCCAAGCGCAATATTCGGGCATTTGTCAACATTCACATAATACATTCTATTCCCTTTCGGGTCACTTAATGCTTTATTGACCGCCGCCACCCGATCTCTCACCCGCCCATTCTTTCGCGGGGCGTTTATGGTGAATCCAGCATTCTTGAGCATCTTAATATCACTCATACTTGCATTCGTAGAGCTTGCCGCTGCACCACTCGCATCAGGGTAAACGATTACCGGATTGCTTGGGTAGCGAGCCTTGATAATATCAATAACTGCTGGCGTATCTGCGGCACCCATTATCTCATCAACTGCGTACCCTTTGCCACCACGCATGATGTGGATGCTTGCCGCCATGTTATTGACGTTAAAATCCATTCCGATGTGTAAGGGCTCATGCTCTTGGGCTACTGCGTCAGTGCCACATAGCTTCCTATCATAATTGGTATAAACCACGCCCGCCGTTAGGTTGACGAACTCGCCCTCTAAATAAGCCTGCAAAAGGTTGCTGGGGTATGTTTCCCTAAGCGCCTCAATGTAGCCATCAGGCAGGTGGGGGTTGCTGTATGTCGGGGCCACTATCAGCTGGTAGGATTCGGTAGGGTTCTTCTTCCACTTCTCGTAAACGAATCTAAAGCCTTCGGGAGTCGTGCCTACCGCTACGGTGTTGGTTCCTGATTTCTTTTTTTGCCGATTACGGGCGATGATCTTATTCCAAGCATCGCGGGCCTTGTCTCTAGGCAGCGTGTCCAGCTCGTCAACCATGCTATCCCCAACCTCATAGCCAACAATTGCATCGGGGTTGTCCATAGTACGGAATATAATCGTCTTGCCATTAACTTGGATGGTGTGTTCGTGCTTGTTTAACTTCCAAGGAACGCCAAGGCCGTCAAACATCTCGCCAAATCTAGGGTATGCGATTGTCCGTACAAGTGGGTAACTGGGTAGGTAGTAGGCTATATCCTCCCCATCACCAAAGATAAGGCGAAGAGTTCTTAGCATTAAGGCTTGTGTCTTGCCTGCGCCGAAGCCTGCAACCATGGCGGGGAATCTGGCCGTACTGTTTACTAACTGGGTTTGAGGGCTTGTGCCTTTGGCCCTAACCTTCATCTTCTACCACTTCAAAAGCTGTAATCTGATGGTCGTTAAAAGTCTCTAGCTTATCCGTCTGGCCTAGCCAGTTCTTTCCAAGCCACACAAGCATCGTTGCATTTCCCTCCATTGCTGCACTATATTGTTTTCTTCTGAGAGAGCTTTTACCGCCTGACCTCTTTTGTCCGATATAGTCCGCAAAAGAACACAACTTTTCCCGCTTGCAAGCCCTTGACAGCGTGTCGTAATCAATGCTAAGAACGCCGGCAATCTCTTCGCCCGTACATTGAATAGAACACATCTCATCCACCTGATCCCAATCAATCGGAATAAGCGGCCTATGCGCAGGTTTCTTTGGTAAGTCGTTATTCATGTAGCGGCCTGTGGTTTTTAATCTTCTGCACCAAAATTAACAGAAACGCCCATAGATGGGTTATGAGCGAATAGCTCTACATCTTCTGGGGGTAGTTTACTGGTTCTAACGTCTACGGAGTCAGCCCATAGAATCAAGGCTGCCTTTATCTGATTGCCGGCCGATGGAGTCTCCATCACGTTTTGAGTAATGTTATCAATTTGGGTCAATAAATCAGACCATTCATTGTCAATACAATCACTAATACGTTGGCTAATGTATAACTGTTTCATGTTTGCCCCTTGCATTTCTGCGCTGTTGGCCTATACATAATAATCAGTTTTCTTTACTCAGTAAAGGTTAATGTATTTTACCATAAAAAAAAAGACTCTGTTAAGAGCCTCTTTTGAATTCATCTTTTGCTATTGCCATCAATCCTACTACCACTACTATTATCCCGTACAGTACCACGTCACACCTCAACCGTTGATTAAGGGCGCATTGTACCGGTTATCTTGTATGATCTTAAATCATGATATTTCATGAAGGGTATGCATTTGGTGGTATGCCCTTTGTCGCGGCAGGCGGGCCAACCTGAGTCACCAGCCCGAAGGCTATCGCTAGTTTCCTGCGATTAAAATAGCTAATGCATAATATGCCCCCTTGGTTGTGTATTGTTTGTTGATCATGGATTACCGGATTGCAATCGCATGGATTAGCAGAGTGGCTCGTTGCGATCATAGGTGAGCCAAGCCTACTTCAAAGGTCAGGGGAAACCTCGATCTAATTTAAATAAGCGTACATGGAGATTGTCACAAAGGCAACCAGAACCCCTAGCGATGCAACAAATAGCAGCCTTTTAGCTACCTTGTACTTAAAGGCGTAGCTGTCAGCAATTAGCCGGTCTGCAAGCCTGTTAATCTCTTCTACCATTACGGTTAATTCTTTATCTCTATCGTTCATCACCAGGTCACCCCGTTGTCAAAGGAAAACCTGTGCCTGCAAACCTTTAACGCAGCGGTCACCCTAGCCGTGTGGTGGTCGCTCTTGCGCCATTCCTCACCGTTCCAATAAAAGCTAAAATTGTGGCTGCCTATCTTATAGAATAGGCCATTAAGAATGCCAGCCGCTCCGTCAGGTATGTCCATTTTAAAATCAATAAGGCGCTTCATTGTCCCACATCATATCCTGCAAACTCTTCTGACTTGATATTAAAGACCTCGTTATAAACTTCATTAACAATATCGCTTAAATGAAGCTCCAAATACAAATAAATGTCCCCGCGCAAAATAAGAGAAATGTCTTCGTTTTCAGTTTCCTCGTACAGGTATCTTAAAAACACTGCCTGCTTGATTACGCAAGGCGGCAAAACGTCATCCCACCAAGACCGAAAATTAAGCAAAAAGTTGTAGCAAATTTCATCTTTATGCTCGTCTGACATTACAATAAGGCTGCCGTCAAAATGGCGGTAATCTTTTATCATTCCTGGCAGGTTATCTTCAAGCCAGATTTTAAAATCAATCTCAGGGTGGCTCATTAGCAAATCCCCTTGAGACAGTCGTTGAATTCCATGGTTGAAGCCATGCAGTAAAGGCCAAACAATACAACAGCGGCTAAAATGCCCATTCTGTTATCGTTTTTAAGTTCTTCGGCCTTATCAATTGCTTTAATTTGGTTGTAGCTCATATCGTGTTTCATCTTATTCCCCTTGTTTGAATGCCCCCGAAAGGGCGGTTTAATTAGGCGCTTATGATTGGTGACATTGAAAAGTTGCCTAGCGGCATAAAAAATTCAACGTCATCATGGCTATGGATCTTTGCTCGCTTGCTCTCACCTGTATGGGGGTGCAAAAATGTAACTGATTTTTCGGTGCGCTTGATAACATTGACTTCAAAAGTGCTGTCACTGTTACAAATGAAGCGTCCGATATAAGTCTTGTTTGCCATTAAAGTTTTCATGGTGTAGCCCCTGCTGCGTTGAATGAGGTGTAACTATGATCCTTTTACTTGACGTTGTAAAGCCTTATTTTACATATAGGCTAAATTAATTATCCCTAAGGTGGCATACTCGGCACTCCAGGAACATTTTTTTTCCCCCAAACCCTTTAATGCAATCGCACCCACTTGAATCAACCTCCCCGTCCCCCAGATAGAAATTACCGCTACCAAAACAGATTTCGCAGTATGGGCTCGGCGCAAATAGCTTAAAGTCTAAAACTGGCACCATTTCTTTGTTGCAACATATCATTTTCAATTCTCCTAAAATCAATTATATGAGACTGGCTCATAACTCTCACTAGCCAGCATCTTCTTGTGTTCTTCCCTATAGTGCTTGGCGATCTCAGCCCTTAGCAGCTTGTTGGTTTTCATTAATACCTGCCACTTCTCTCTCAGTATATCGAGATGCCCCTGACCTTTGTATTGTTCAAGCCATGCGGTGAAGTCTAAGGGGTTAGCCGTGAAGGTTAAATGGCAGTAGTGGCAAAGGCATACAGCGTTCATCATTGACCACCTAACGGACTTTGCTGCCCTGCCGAATATGTGCGCACACTCCATGCGCCCGTCTTGCTTGTGGCAGTGTTCGCACTCATAGCCAGCGCTCTGCCTTACAACGTCACTAAACCACTTATCGGCCGCGTCCCTTTTAATGGCCATCTTCAAATTCCACCGAATCGATTAGCCTGTTTAGATACCATTGTGCCTTGTGCAAATCTTCAGCCGGCTTGCCTTTTAGGTTATAGCGCCAAAGGTATTTCATGCAATTGCCTTTAAGGTAGCCGGCAAAGGCTTGCGCGGACATAGATGATTCAATCGCCTCAATACACTCTACTGCCCCGCTGCCGTAATGACTGGGGTGATTTACCACATCCTCCGCATTTTTGTGGCATTCAGCCATGGCCTTATCAATACTGTACTCTACTGCCGGTATTTCTTTTCTTAATCTTTCCCAATCTTTAACGTCTGGATCAACCATCTTTATTCCCCTATCATTTCTTCGTTAAATTCAATCTCTGAAGGTATAAGATCCATGCAGCCAGTGCATACACCGTAAGCCATATCATCACCACCAAGCCAATACTCAAGAACACCCGCACAATCATCACAAAACTGACGATGTAGCGGCATACTTTTTGGAGGAAACTGCACAACGTCACCCATTAGCCCACCTTTATCTTTACGCGGGAATCTTCGCCCGTATCTTTGTGGTAAACAACCGCTGTCATTGATCGCTCCGCTCCGTAACCTGAGTCTGAGTGCCACTGATCGGTGCTAGTAAGGCTACCCCAGTGTTCAAAGTGCATAGACCCTACCTCTCTGGCGGTATGGTGGTGGATATGACCAAGGTGGCAATATCTGTTTTTCGATTGGCTCCACTCGTCATCGAGGTTTCTGATAACGGCCTGAAGTATCTGTTCGTGCTTCATTCTGTCGCCGTGGTGAAAGACAAACAGGTTGTTGTGCCACTGGTAATGAATAAACTTAGAATAATTTTGTAAGACATTTACGCGCTTTTCTTTGGCGTACAGTAGCTCAATGCAGCTTGATAGGTGGCAGGCCATATCGGAATCATGGTTGCCGCGAACATTGATAACCACTACTTCTTTGTGTGTTTCTAACATCTTGTTAATTAACGTCTGAAACAGTCTGCCAGCCAGCTTAAAGGTCTTTGCTATACGGGTATCCACATCTACCGGAGTGCCTTTGGTAGTGGTGTTGGCGCTAGAATCGGCGTGAAAGAAATCGCCTACGTTCAACAATACGCCAATCTCTGCATCTCCTACGCGGGAAGCCAGCCGGTTAGTTGAATCCAATAATATGCTGGTCGCAATCTTAACGTCCCAATCAGCGTCATCCCCTGACATTTTAGCTTCAGAGTCGGCCAGCATACCAAAGTGGTGGTCACCCATCATATACATGGCTAGGTAGTCTGAATTAACCTTCTTGGGAGCCTTTACAGCCGTTTTAAAGCCGGTTAGATCGTCTTGCATGCCCTCAATCATACAGGCAAGCTTAGCCTTCATATCGCGTTTTTCTGGCTCTTGAATAACCCACTGAAGCGCAATGGTTCCGTCTTCTTTGTAAGCAGTTGAAACTCTCTTAGCCTCAAACCCTGCCATCGTTTCGCGGTCTACACTCTTATGGGGCGCTACTGCCTTAGATGCTGCCTTTTCCTCTAGGCGCTTCATCATCTTATCAACAACTCTACGCCCCTTACCTAACGCTGCTGCTGCCTTAGTATTGGAACCGTTAGCTATTACTGCTTGGCAGGTTTCTCTCTGAACATCACTTGTTGCAAACTCTAATAATATCGCCGGATCTACCTTAGCCATTGCTATTCCTCTTGTTTGCGTTTCAGCGCGGTAAACTCATTGTACTGTGGTAAGGATAATAATACATCTCTTTTTGCTGCCCAATGATAAACTTGTTCCATAAAATGATACATCTCACCTTTCTGCGTTGGTAACGGCATGATCTGGTCTGGGTAAACATACTTTCCGACCGTTATAGTCTGGGTGCCTAGAAACATTTTTTTCATCATAAACTTCATGCCTTCTTTCGTTGCATCTGGCACCTTTCCTATAAACTCAGATGACATTTCCCCGCACCATTTATGGAATAGGTTGTTTTGGCCTTCTGACTTAGGGTCGCAGCGTTGCAGCTTCAGCACCAAAGGCGATGAAAAGTCCCAGCTATCTAGCCGCTTTAACAGTAGAGGGATATAAGCTTCTGCATCTCTTCTGCTTTTAAATTTAACATGGTCACCCTCGTTCATAACTTCACCCTTAACCATTTGTCTGACAGCTTCATGTCTGTAGTTTCAAGGCGGTTATATAATCCTGGTCTTTTAAAGTTTGGGCCGTCTGAGTTCTTTGCCCTTACCTCCTTGTCTGTAAACTCGCATTTGCCCCGCATTCGGCTATGCATGGTTTTGTCATTTATGCCAGCAATTGCAGCCATTTCGGGAATCGTGTAGGTTGCCCCAGTCACCAAGGCTTCATTGCTACCGATAAATACATAGTGGGTTGGCTGCTTGCCTGCCTTTCTTGCCCTGCAAGTTGATTCACGCATTTCTCAATTTTCCGTTGAAATAGAATCCGTAAACAGAAAGATAATGCTCTTTTGCATTCAGGTAGTCATCACCGTCTAGCCAACTAATATCTGTCAGCTCCATATCTTTTGTCATATTTTTTAAGCTTATCTGAGGGATGCTGATCCCTTTTGGGTCTAACTTGGCTACCTGTGCTTGCTTGCCTATGTTTGCAGGGCTTTGGCCTCCTAGCTCTGTCGCTCTTAAAATCCAAGCATTAGCAAACTTATACATACCACCCTTTGTCTTTCTCTTCTTGGGGTTAAACTCACACCAAGAAGACATTTTTTTCAGCTCTTGGTGTATGTCAACCTTCGGGAAGTCGCGCTGCCAGACAATAATATCCTCGTCCTTTGGCTCCCACGTTTCGTCCCCTTTGCATTTCATAATGCCACCAAGCTGTATTCAGAAACATGGCATTTTTCACCATATCGGTTAGTAACCGGGACCATTCTGCTAGTAATCTTATGGCCTTGCTTCTTTAGGTTGCTCACCCTAGATGCCAGCCTAAATATGCCAAGCTCATTTAAAGCCTGAATGCTGTTAATGCTTGGGTTGTCTGATAAGTAGTTAATAACTCTTTCTTCTTGTGTCATGCGAACCTCCTACAGTTCTAGTTTAATGCAGGGTAGACAAAGCAATAGCCTTATCCTCACCCTCTAGCTCGTCAATAAAATCTGTAATAACTGCCCTGAAAGGCTTATTTTGAATCAACAGTTCTTGAATGATGCCATGCAAAGTAGAACCAGTAATCTCAACTGATCCGTAAATAGTTTCAAATGCCGCGCTTGCTTGATAATACTTTTGCGGTATTTTGACAACCGTTTTCTTAATATCCTGCTCCTTTATGTTGAAGCTAAATTCTTTGTCAAACTCAATACCTTTTATCTTAATGGCCATTTTGTATCCCCTACGGTTCGGCAAGCCTCACCAGATGTTTAATTAAATATGCTTTTATATATATTATTCACTAAATGATACGTTTTAATATATATTTATTTTAGGTGTTATAAACCCTTTTACTTCGAAAAGTAAAATTCAAGATCTAAGGGCAAAAGCGACTTAGCGGTTAAACAAATGTCTGTATCGTGTATCCAAACTATTCACAGCTAAAAACCGATTCAACCGTGAGGCTCTGTAGGGAGGGTCAACCCTGTATCTGACGTTTAATTTAAGGAACCGTCAGCCTAAAGCCCAAACATTGTTTGCAATAAGAAGAAAGGTGGGGTGTTGACGCTATAGGAGTCCATAGCTATAATTACCTTTCTTCTTGCTCGCACATGAAGTATACGCCCCCCCCAGGCGTAAAGTAAAGCCCTCCCGTAAAACGGAGGGTTTTTTTATCTCTCACAAAGTTTACAGAACTCATCCACGGTCAGCTCAAATATCTCGCATAACCCTTGCACCGTATGTAGCTTCATATTCTCCTGTTTGCGCCACTGAAACACTCTCTGACGGCTTACACCCATTAAGCCAGCTAACTTACTGCTGTTAACGTTATTAAGCTCCTGGGCTACTCTGAGGCTCTTTCCTGCATTTGTCATCTTTATCACCTGTGGTATTATTGGGGAGCAAGGTATTCCCCTGCCTTGTTTTCTCCTATGGTTTGCCCCTCGAAGCTCTGGCCTAGAGGGGCTTTTTATATCAGAACGGAATATTGGTATCAAAGTCTTCAACAGGCGGCTGGCTCTGTTGCTGCTGCGCTTGTGGCTGTGGCGCTCCAACGGTAGCCATATAGCCTAACTTAGCATCAAGAATAGAGATGCTATGTACTGGCCCATTACTGCTTTCAAAGGTCTTAATCTGACAGCCTGTCCCGCTAATCTCAATAACTGAGCCTTCAACCAAAGCACTAGAGTAAAAATCAGCCTGCTTACCTTCTTTGGCAAAGATAACGGCCTCATAATTTGTATACTCTTGCGACTTAGTCTCCCTGTTGTAGAACCTAACTCCCAACCGAACTCCGAAACCCTTACTGTCGCCAGCTTGGAATTTATTAGCTGCTTTGTTTAGCTTTCCTGTAATGCTTATGCTCATTGGTGTTTCTCCACTTGGTTTAAAATTACATTAACAGCCGCATTTACTTCAACGGCCATGGCTTCGATAAAATCGTTGTTTCTTTCTACCCTCACTAAAACGTGCGGAAGTTCTGGGTGGTATAGAAATAAGTCCCACCACTCGCGCTGGCATACCCACATACACCCCTGAATCTGCTGGTAGTATTTCTTAACAGCTATCTGTGGATCTCTCATATAACCCGCGTGCGTACTCTGCGCAGCGCATTTAATTTCCAGACCCCCACCTTCAACCAGCCCGTCAGGACTACATCCAAACTCTTCAGAGTCATCCAGAATAAACCCATGCTCTGTGACGGCGTTTCCTGATATAAACTCATAGGCTTCCCGCGCTTCTGGCTCTAGCTCGTTACCCCTTGCCATGTGGTCATTCACATAAAAAGGCTCAGACTTTCCCGTGAGGCGCTCTGCCACAAGCAAATCAATATACTTTTCAGCAGAAGATGACGGCTTGCCTGCACCTGTAACCAGCTTGGAAAAGTTACTGGCAGATGGCTTTCCCAGCCGGTCAGCTAACCATTCGGGCGACCCCTGTTGATTATCAAGGGTAATCACAACTTAGCCTGTAGCGCCGCAACTGCGCGGTCATAGTGGACGGCCAGAATGTGATCAACCGAAGCAGCCTTTAGCCATCCGCAAAACTTATTGCGATCAGCGCCAGACTCATCAAGCAGCTTTTCAATAGAAACGGCCTGCTCTTTGCTTACAACTATCTTATCGTCCCCGCGAATCATTGCCGACTCTGCATCGTCATCCGCTACTGGAATGCCAGCCATTGACTGTAAAGCGTACCGCCTAGCGTACGTTATGGCTGCGCCCGCTGCTTGTGGGTCTTTCTTAACAGTCGGCAAGGTGTAATCCATCTCAAGCCACTGGCCCGACTTATGCATTAGCCTGGTTTCTACGCCAATCCTGTCTTCACTGTTAATAGGGAACTGCGTATAGCTTAGCCCGTTGTCAGCAAATGGCTGCTTGATCGCCTTAATAACTGAGGTTAAATCCGCATAATTAGACTTAAAGAAAGGGTTAGCTGAATCTTTAACCGCTCCACCCATATCGCCTTGTGCCTTGCATAAAGCTGCTGCCAGCTCGTTTATCTGTTCTGATGTTTTCATTTCACTGCCCCTTGGCTTTGTTCGTAATAGTAACGGTCACTGTAGCCCCTGTAGTAGTGTTCATCTTGGTCAGCTAAGGCCTCCTCACCCTGTTTGCAATGCATTTCGCCTGTGACGTAGGCATAAATCTGAGCAAAGTCCACCGTCTTCTTTTGTTCCATTATGTTCCCCTTCGTTTAATTGAACTTCACTATGCCCGTTTCTCTTTACAATGTAAAGCCTTATAATACATATAGCTAAAATAAAGGCAAAAAAAAGCCCCAACACACGCCAATGTGTTGAGGGTCTTGGTTTGATAGAAGTTGTTTGCAGCAACCGTTATCAAGAATATGAAAACCTGCACGATAATCATATAACTTACAATGCTAGAACCGTTTAACCACTAAGAGAAACTGCATCAGCAAGAAGATTGTAATACCTAACTGCGCTCAATGTAAAGTATTAGAAACAAAAAAGCCCCGATTAAGGGGCTGCTAGTCTTGTCGGGTAATTAGTATGACCAAAGCGCAGGGCTAGGAAAGCCGTCCTCTTCGGTGCAGGCGTCTAGGTGTATAAATCTACCGCCGCCTGTTTGCTGGATGCCTATTCTTTTAATGCCGTGCGCCTGAGCCACCCTAATCACTTCTAACGCCCTTTCTCCTGAGCACAACACATCGACCGCCTTACCGTAAGCGTGAGCGCCTAGAGCTTCTTTGCGGGCTTCTATTGGGTGTAGTGGGCACCTGTAAGCAGACGAGATAACAAGCGGGAACCCGCACTCTTCACGGATAGCATTTAGGGTCGCCAAAAACCCCAGATCAAATTCGATTGTATTGCAGCCGCATTTGCAGGCCAGCTCTTTGGATCTGAAGTAGCCTTCTTGTTTTTTCTTCGTAGCTTTAGCCATTATTTGCCCTTCCCTTTTACTCTTTCAACAGTTCTAAGTGAGCCTAGCCCAAGCATCCCCATTAATACAGGTAACATTGTAGCGGTATCAGCTTGCGGTATGTCCACGCCAAAGCCTGCCAGCAGCGGGGATACTAAGAAGTTAACTCCAAAGCCTAACACGCAAACCCAGCCTGTAGCGGGTCGCCATCCAGATTGAAACCAGTTGCCTTTAGCGTCTTCGGTATTGAGTTTAATTTGAGCCATTGCAGTTTCTTGCGCATATTTCTGTGACATTGTTGCAATTTCATGCGCTATTTTCTGTTTTGTGTCTGCATCAGGAATGAATTTATCTAGCAAGCTGGCTACTGGCGCTATAAGACTACTTAACATCTCGGTTACTCCATCCTCTGACTGTATCCGACTCCCATATTCTTACAGCAAACCATATAATCGCAAACAAGCTAGAAACTGGTGGAAGCCATGCAGCCATTGCTAGTAAAGCGGTTGATCCTGCGGCTACATCTAAAACTTCTTTGCTTGATTCAATCATATTAAGGCCGTAAGTTAAGTTAGGAGTGAATTATCCTACATTGTAACTGCTTTAATCATTAGGTACAAAACATACCCCATACCACCAATAACAGCAAAAGCAACGCTATTCCAGATAAACGCTTTACGCCTTCGCGCCTGAGCATATACGGTCTTCTCTCGCTGATCCTTTATCTTCCTGCGCATATTCAATAGCTCCTGATACGCGCTTGCTCCGTAGCTATACATAAGCAGTTCACGGAGGTCTTTTTCTTGCTGCTGTATCTTCTTGTTATTGGCAAACATCTCCATAGCCTCTTGCTCTATAGACTTGGATGCCACTAACCTTTTAAACAGTGGCGGGTTTTCTGCTTGCCTTTTCGCCTCGTTGAAATCACTAACAGCGCCGTACCACTTGCCAACCTGACCAAGAGTGTTTTCGATTTCTTGGCCAGCGGATACCATTTTCTGCACCATTTTAAAGGCACTGGTAGCCATGGCAACGGCGCTGATAGGGTCAATCATAGCGTTAGCTCTCTTCGGTTACTTCAGCCTCTAAGTCAGCAACTAGCATCGTAACAAAGGCATCTTTACCTACTGACAATTGATCAAGGTTAAACTGCGTAGACTTAATCTTACGATCTAGGTCGTTGCAGTGATTAACCATAGCCTGTTGCTGCGGGGTCATATCTTCAAAAGTGTATTCAACGTCATTTACTACAATAGGGTTTGTTTTTTTCTCGCCCATGTTTGTATCTCCTTCGGGTTATTGTTTGGCTTTATTGCCAAGGAACGCGAATTGCTCTAAAAGCTTATAAGCCTTAGAAACAAACGCATCGTCTTTCGGGGTGTCTGTATAGTTGCATACAACGCTAGCAATTGACACCAGCGAGGTTGCAAGAACATACAGATCTAACAAGTAGCCCATCACCAAGGTACGCCAGCGGCTGTTGCTGGTGCTTTAGACTCTTCGATCTGAGCAGCAATGCTAGACTCAAGAGCTTCAACAGCCTCTTCGCCCATAGATGCTTTGACCCACTCGATAGCCTGAGCTTCAGTAATATCTACATATGCCGTGTAACCTTCAGCAGTAGAGTCAGGCGTAAAGCCACAAGTGCCATAAGAACTTCCTGAGTGTTCGCCATCTACGTCTGATGCTCGCCAATGTGCTACAACTACACCGTCATCAGATGAGTTGCGTTCTAGTGTTGCGATTGTCCAAGTTACTGCCATGATTATTCTCCTGCTTCTAGTGATGCGTTGTATGCAGCAATAACTGCGTCTGTGTGAACAGTATTAATAATGGCCTGAACTTCAGAATTATCAGATGAATCGCCCGGCGCGAATACTGTGCGGTGATACTGTTTGCTTCCAATCATTGCACCATCTTTCTCAACCCACGTTGCAGAGCGCACCTGCACATGTTTGTGGACACCCACGATTTCTACTTTGTCTGTTGTGTTTGTTACTTCTACTAGTGACATTATGCAATCTCCTGCTGTCTAAAAAAATTACCAAATTGTTTTGAGGCTTCACGCTGATAAACTGCTTTAGCTTCTTCAAGTGTATCGCAATAGCCGACATGCTTTCCGCGCACTTGTACAACAAATTTATCCCTTCCTTTTGGCTTCCAAACACCAATGTGACCAGATTTATTGTTTGATTGCATTGCTTTATTGTAGGCGTTTTGAGCATCATCTGCTTGGCGCAAATTACACCAACGATTATCTGATCTTTTCCCATTGATATGGTCTGCAAGTTTATTAGGAAATTTGCCTGTCATGTATAAGAAAGCAAGCCTGTGCTGTGCATAATTGTGGTAGTTTATGCAGATTCTTTTATAGCCATTAGATAAGTTTGAACCTCCGGCAATATCTCCAGCCTTAACTTTATCGCTACGCTCTACTTTCCACATAAACTCACCTGTTTCTGGGTTGTAATCCAACAACTCTTTAAGTTCTTTCTGTGTTAATGCCATTGTGTTGCTCCTGTCTGTGCCTACCGTCCGATAGGCGTATAGTTGTTAAACTTGATATGTTCCTGTAAGCATAAGACGTTCACCTGCTACAATAACAGCAGAGGAATTAGCGCCAGTTATACAGTTCAGATCAGTTGATCCTTCCCCTATGTATCCCCCTTCAGGGTCTGAGGCGGCAGTAGTCCATCCAACCGTAAATGAAGCGTGTCCAGTAGCAAAGACTGTAAAAGGCAGACCTCCAATAATACTTGCAGTCGCTGAACCTGCGGCAGAGGTGACATCTGCTATAACAGTAACTAAATTACCAATCTTTGTATATTGCCCGCCACCTGTCATATTATTACCGCCACAAGTAGGAGTCCAAGTACCCTCCTCATAGTCATCCAACTTGTTAGCAGCACCTGTACCGCCTAAGTAGACACCGCCTGATAGGTAGAGGTCTTTGAATCTGTGCGTATTAATGCCTAAATCAGAAGTCGCGTCTGTAATGGCTCCAGTGTTGTTAGTTGGAAGCACTCCACTAGAATGGAGTCTGATACCTGTATGACCAGCAGTGCTACTAAATATAACTGCATCATTCGCTATATTACCGACCACACCTATAGTGCCAATTTCTAAAGCGGATGGATCGCTACTTATAACTTTCGATACATTAGCAGTTCCTGATAGGTATGCGTCTTTGAAGCGATGCGTGCTTAATCCTAAGTTTGTTGTTGCGTCTTCAACCGTTGTGCTATTGCTTGTTGGCGCAATAAAACCGTTACCGAAACGCAACCCTTTATGTCCTGAAGCACTAGCATAAATATTAAAATCACCATCAACAGTACCAAGACCACCTACGGTTGTGCCGTCTTTGCGGAAGTCTGCAATAGTGCCGTCTGTGGATTTCCGGTCTAATGTAAGAACAGTATTAGCATTCGCGGTTCCAGACGTTCGTGTTATATAAGTAAAACCATTTGACGCCATTTGAACGCCATTCGTTGTCCCAGAGTCTGCACTAGACTTACCCACCAGCAAGTTGCCTGCTGAGTCTATGCGGAAAGCTTCGTTACCCGCAGTCTGCAAAATCATTGCATCGTCACCGTGGGAGTAGCTAATCAGACCACCATCATTCAAACCCGCATTTGTAGACTTTGTATCTGTAAAGACTAATCGACCATGCCCGGAAACGGATGACTTAATAGTTATGCCCTCGTTTCCAGTACCACCAACCACAAGGTTGTCAGCTTGCGTCCAATATCCGCTTGGGTCTGTCTCGCCAATACCCACGTTGCCTGAAGCGTCTATGCGCATGCGCTCAGTAGTGCCCGCAGCCAGTACAATAGTATCCGCCAAGGCCGCTGTACCTGCGTAGTCTCCGATGATTGTGTTGTTACTGCCGGTGGTTATTGCGTCTCCGGCGCCGAAGCCTATGCAGACGTTTTTAGTGCCTGTGGTATTATCCCCTAAAGAGTTATAACCCACAGCAGTGTTGTTGCTTGCTGTTGTGTTGGCGTCTAGTGCTAGTGCGCCTATGGCTACGTTTGAAGTGCCTGTGGTATTGGCGGCTAAAGTGTTATAGCCCACTGCTGTGTTGTTAGATGCTGTGGTGTTGGCTTTTAACGCAAGCCCCCCAAACGAGGTGTTATTAGAACCTGTAGTTGTATAACGTAACGCATCACGTCCCATCGCAGTATTATAACTTGCTGTAGTTAAGGTACTTAAAGCATAAGCACCTAATACCGCATTGTTTGCACCTGTAGTAATAGACTGACCCGCTTTCATCCCGACAGCCGAATTAGAGTTACCCGTGGTTACGCCGCCCAGAGCGTCAACTCCTGCACCAGTGTTTTCTACAGCGGTAGTAATCGCATCACCTGCTCTAAAACCAATTGCCGTATTATTATCACCAGTAGTAATCGCAGTACCTGCCTCATCTCCCACGACAGTATTATAATTACCACCCGCGATGATGGAGTTACCTGCGTTTACGCCTGCGACAAAGTTAGATGTGCCTGCTGTTGTAGTTTCAATGCCGCCGACATGGGCTACGCCTGATAGGTAAAGGTCTTTAAATTTATAGTTGGGAACGCCTAAATCAATAGTTCCGTTACTGACAGTATTTCCCGTGTCATAAGGTGTAATTGCATCCTGCGAGTTCCAAAATAGAAGACCTACATCACCAGTACCTATATATGTTGAAGATAATTGAGTACCAATAGACCCTACAGTTGTGCCGCCTTTTTGGAATATTGCAAGGTCGCCATTATCAGTTTTTCTGTCAACAAGTAAACCATGGCTACTATCAACTCTAAAGTTACCTTGACCTGTAGACCTTATTTCACCGCCAGCAGTAGAACCGCTAGCCGACTTACCCACCAACAGGTTGCCTGAGGAATCGATGCGCATGCGCTCTGCGCTAACAGTTTCATCAGAAAACACTAATGAGTAATTATTAGAACGAACGGAATAATATCTTTGACTGTTTTGTAAGCCAATGCCAGTTGGGTTGGACGTTGTACTCTTAATATGCATAGCCTGACTAGGCGAGTTAGTGCCAATACCTACGTCTCCGCTGCCCGTGACTACTAAATCATCGCGCGAATCAGTATTATTGCGAACTCTCCACTTGCCATTATTGTTTGACATCTGAAAGCTATCACCATTAGCAT